>Ga0134126_10001927_pt1 | contig 26361 bp, 26 predicted proteins | sample KB31752_FD_96881 | JGI IMG/M metagenome (GOLD analysis project Ga0134126, IMG submission 96881) | Terrestrial soil microbial communities with excess Nitrogen fertilizer from Kellogg Biological Station, Michigan, USA - KB3-175-2 | ecosystem: Environmental > Terrestrial > Soil > Unclassified ... | reverse complement strand
TGGCATTAGGCTCACGCCGGCCGTTCGCCACCGATCGACTTAATTCGCTAAGGAGCCTTCTGTCGAACGGGCTGTTGCAGGCGGCGAATGTCGGCGTTCAACGCCTCGATCTCCGCGTGCATTTTCTTCAATTCCGCCTGCAAACGTGCATGGTCTTGCCGCAATTGCTCGAGGCGAGGATCGGCGCTGGATAGCTCGCTTTGCACCTCGCGTTCTTCCTTCAAGAGATGGAGGCGTTGGCGGGCTTGATTCAGTTGCTTCCGCAAGGCGTCGTTTTTCCGCCGCCAGGTTGCGACCGTGGCATCGTCATCGCCGGATGCCTTGACCGTGCGGCGCGGCCGGCCTTCGATCTTCGCCAAGTCGAGGGGCATACCGTCATCTCTCGTGATGGCGTAGCGCATGTGCTTCTCGTCGTATTTCTTCGTCAATGTATGGACTGCACCATCGGCGAAAGCAGCGTGGATGACATCGGGGAAGAGACCACCCAATTCCGGCAGCGGTTCATCCTCAGCGTAGTGCAGATCCTCCGGTTTGGTCCACGGCACCGGATTGCCGGCCTCAATGATAAGGATGACGTTGGACGTGCCATCGGCGAAGCTGGCCGGGAAGCGTTGTACCTCTCCCTTCACGAACGCCGCCGTTGGGCCGGAATGGGCTGGTGCCCCCGCAGTTCCTCCGGGAGGCATTCCACCCGGTCCCCCCATACCCGGCGCACCGGCGGGCAGCATCGGCCCCGGTATGCCTCCCGATGGCATGCGGACCTGCGAGCCTCCCATCCCCGGCCGTCTCGCAGGTCCTCCCGGCATCCCCGGCATGCCTCCCGGCATTCTCGCGGCTGAGGGTGAGCCGGCGCTGACAAACACCTGATAGTAGGTCGAATTGGGGCGTCGGGTCTCAATACCGGGCGGAGCGTATAGCTTCGGCATCTTGCTCAGCAGCTTCTTGTTGTGCAGACTGTCCCAGGGTTCGTCGCGTTTGAATTGGAGGTACAACTCTTGTTCTTCCATAAAAGGCAGCAACTCAACGCGCCAACTCAGCAGCGCTTTACCCTTCTTGTCATAGATGGCCGGCGCCGGAAGTCGATTGTATGTATCGCTGTAGTTGTGCATGGCCAGAGCCAACTTCTTCAGATTGAGGCGGCTGATGGCCATGTTGCGATTGAGCTTGGCCGCGTCGGCCCGCTGCTGCGCATCGTCGCGGTTGTCCGCTGCCGGTTCCTGTACTCCACCGGCAGGCGGGGCCACCTGCCCCGGTGGCTCGGCCGCGCTTCGCTGCGTACCCCACAACGTCACTCCCGTTCCGCCAAGCCCGGCGATCAACAGGCCAATCATCACGATTTTTACGCGCGTCCAGTACATCGCTTTCAACACTCCTTCCGCCAGAGCGACGATGCGCGGCGATAATAGTGCGCTCGTCGCTTGAGCCACCGCGAAGAGTTTCGCGGTCTTCATAGTGGTTTGAATCAACCCCGCCAGCGCCGCCGGCGCGTTTGGCACCGCCAGAGCGGCGGTGAATGCGCCGGCCGTCAGCACGATGCCGCGCCGGATCAATCGTCGGCGCAGCAATTCCCGAGCGCGGGCCAAGCGACCCGCGACGGTGCCGCGCGGCCAACCGAGTTGGTTCGCCGCTTCCTCATGCGTCTTACCCTCGAAAACGCAGGCCACGATGGGAGCGCGATATTTGGCCGGCAGACGATTCACTTCCTCGCAGATCGTTCGCCGCAACTCGCGCTGGCCGGCATCGTCCGCATCCACCGGCGCCTCGATACGATCCAGTTCCTGCTCTGTGGCCTTTCGTTTTTTGCTCGCCGCGCGTGCTTTGAGAGCGATACGATAGGCGACGCGATAGAGCCAACCGCCCAGCGATTCGCGTCGGCTGATGGAGCCGGCCTTGCGCACGAACACGAGAAACGTCGCCTGAAACGCATCCTCGACCGCCTCGGCATCGCGCAGCACTTGCCGGCAGACGTGCAGCACCATCGCGGCATGACGCCACAACAACAGTTCAAACGCCGCCTCGTCGCGCTCTTTCACAAAGCGATTCAACAACTCGGCGTCGGTTACGCCGCCGTTGGGCGGCGCGCCGAGAACCTGGCGGAGATAGTGTAAGATCGGGTGTTGTCGTGTGTTGGCCATCGGATGCTCGCTGCTCGTCGGGTCTCTATCCTATATTGATCCCACAAGAGGCCGAACGCATACACTATTTTTGCCGTACTCACTCCCTTGCTCGCGCTGCGGGCTGGTAAGGCACAGGGATTCCACCATGAACAGCTACGTCACCCATCTCGAAAGCGCCCTCGACGGCACCACCTTCCCCGCCGGCGAGGTCCACACGGTCCATCAAGGTCGCCCGCTCTGGGTTCGCTACGATTTGCCGCGTTTGCGTCGCGCCATCAATCCGGAGATCTTCGCGGCCCGGCCGCCGAGTTTGTGGCGCTACCGCGAGCTGCTGCCGTTGCCGCTGGACGCCGAACCCGTGACGCTCGGCGAAGGCATGACGCCGCTTTTGTCGTGTCCGCGCCTGGGGCAAGCAATGGGGCTGCGGCGCTTGTTTATCAAGGACGAATCGCAGTTGCCGACCGGCAGCTTCAAAAGTCGAGGTATGACGTTGGCCGTCAGCATGGCGAAGCATCTCGGTCTGCGCCGCCTGGCCATCCCCACGGCCGGCAACGCCGGCGGCGCGCTCGCCGCTTATGGTGCCCGTGCAGGCATGGAGGTTTATGCGTTCATGCCTCACGATACGCCCATCATCAATCAGATGGAGGCGCATCTGGCCGGGGCGCGCGTTTTTCTCGTCAACGGCCTCATCACCGACTGCGGCCGAATTGTCCGCGAGGGTACGGCAAAACTCGGCTGGTTCGACGTGTCCACGCTCAAGGAGCCGTATCGTCTCGAAGGCAAGAAGACGATGGGCCTGGAGTTGGCGGAGCAGACGGAATATCGGCTGCCCGATGTGATTCTCTATCCGACCGGAGGCGGTACCGGCCTCATTGGTATGTGGAAGGCGTTCGCCGAGCTGCGCGAGTTGGGTTGGCTGCGCTGCGAACGCCTGCCGCGTCTCATCAGTTGTCAGAGCGACGGTTGCGCTCCGATTGTGCGAGCGTTCGAGAAGGGCGAGCGTTTCGCGGAGATGTTCGCCGGCGCGCACACAATCGCCAGTGGTCTGCGTGTGCCGGCCGCCGTCGGCGATTTCATGATGCTCGACGCCATCCGCGCCAGCGGCGGCTGCGCCATCGCCGGCCGCGAGGAACGCATCCTCGAATGGATGAGGCGCGGCATGAGCCTGGAAGGAATTTCCCTCTGCCCGGAGACGGCGGTTTGTCTCGATTGTTTGGAGAATCTGATCGCGGCCAAGCGAATCGGCGCGGATGAGGAAGTCGTCGTCTTCAACACAGGGGCGGCGCAGAAGTATCCGGAGATCGTGCCGCTAAAGCTGCCGCACATTGATAAGGATCGCTCGGTCGATTACGAATCGCTCACTTCGTAACCGCACGCCGGGTGCGTATTCGCTCCCTCGCGCCTGCACTCAACGAGAAGGGGTATTCGTGCTATAACGGCATTTGAAAGGAGAAGCATTCATGGCTGTCTTGCATTTGGAAAACGTACCCGAGGACTTGGTGCGACGAATCGAACGGCTGGCGGAGCGTATACGGCAAACGCCCGAGGCCGCGATCGTCCACCTCCTTGAAGAGGCTGTGCCGCGCGATCCGAATGACGAACGGACGTATGTGCGAGACCTCCTCGACCGTATTCGGCAAAACCCGATCGTGCCCACGCCCGGCACGCCAGACAGCGTGGAGTTGTTGCGTGAGGACCGCAATCGATGACTGTGCCGTTTCATTGCGTTGTCGATGCCAGCGTCGCCGTGAAACTGTATTTGGCCGAACCGCTGGCCACGGAAGCCGCCGCCCTGTTTGGATTGCTCGCGGACCCGGCGAACGTGTTTCACGTCCCCGACTTGTTTTACGTCGAGTGCGCGAACATCTTCTGGAAATACGTGCAGCGCCGTTTAGCGACGGACACCCAAGTGACCGGCTACTTGAAATTCCTGAAGGCGCTGCCCCTTCTGCACACCTCAACCTTTGACCTGACCGGCGATGCCCTGACTTTGGGCGTTGCTCATGGCATCACGGCCTACGATGCCTGCTATGTGGCCTTGGCCCAGAGGTTAGCCGTATCGCTCATCACCGCCGATCAAAAGCTAGATCAGAAACTGAGATCCGCCGGACTGTCTGTAACCTGGCTCGGCATCTGGAAACCGCCGGCATCCACGCCGTAATTCCGAAGGAGGCGAAAAATGCCGCGCGGCTTTACTTCCGGAAACAAAGGATGGCGGTTTGTCTCGATTGTCTGGAGAGCCTGATCACGACGGGGCGAATCGGCGCAGATGAGGAAGTCGTCGTCTTCAACACCGGGGCGGCGCAGAAGTATCCGGAGATTGTGTCGCTGAAGCTGCCGCACATTGATAAGGATCGCCTGGTCGATTACGACTCGCTCACTTCGTGATTTTCCGGTTAATTGGCGACCTTCTGGGAAGCCGCAGAGGTAGTCGGCTGACTCTGTTTCGGCTTATCCGGCGGTATCTGTCGCATCAGTGTGACCGGAATGGTGACGGGTAGAGTCAAGGTATCGGCAACGGCGGACATGGGGGAGGTCAAGAATGCAGAGGGAAACGCCATAGGCTAACTCGGCCAATTGCGCGGCGGCCGGCCTGGTGGCTGCTGCTCGGCGGCGTCCTCGGCGGCGAACTGTTTCACGCGCTCGAGGTGTCTTCAGACGCAATCGTAATTTTCTTGACGGCTGCGCGATGTTTGGGATACTTAGAAATAAGCCGTCCTAAGTCGCGCAGCTGCTTGGCCAGGTCGCGTGCGTGCGCAACCTAATCAAATATTCGGCGGCGAAGGCCCGAGTCGCAGAGGTGCATCGGATGGTTGCTCGTGCTGTTCACTTCGCGCTGACCGATGAGCAGGCGTCTCGCCTCATGGACACGCCTGGCGCGGACAATGACTCCCTGATGGCGTTCGTTGAGGAGGTCGAGGAGGGGCCGAACGGTGAGGGCTGGGACGCCGAGTGGACGCAGGAGACGGATAAGGCGTGGGACGCCATCCACCGCTGCCTGACCGACGGTAAGCTGGAGTGGGGTGACACCCCATTCCACAACTGTATCCTCGGCAGTGACAACCTGTACGAGGGCGAGGACTACCTCATGAGCTACCTCAGCCCGGAGGAGGTTAGGCAGGCAGCGGCGGCCATCAAGGACATCGACCGAGACGAATTGCGCCGGCGGTACGACGCCATCGACACCGAGAGCTACGGGGAGTTGTCGGATAGCGACTTCGAGTACGCTTGGAGTTGGTTCCCGCACCTGCGGGACTTCTTCCAGAGGGCAGCGGCGGCCGGTCGCCATATGCTGTTCACCGTGGACCAGTGAGCGTGTCGCGCCGCACCAACGGCGAAAGATAAAGATGAGATAGAGATCCCCCATTGATTGCCCAATTGCGAGGGAGTACCTTGTGGGTATGGACTACACACAACTTATCACCATCGAGCCGGGCAAGCGAAGCGGACAGCCCTGCATTCGTGGACTACGAATGACCGTCCGGGATGTCCTTGAGTATCTCGCGGGCGGAATGTCGGCCGAAGAGATCTTAGCGGACTTCCCGGACCTGACGGCCCAGGATATCCGAGCCTGCCTTGCCTTCGCCGCCGATCGAGAGCGCCGGTTGTGGGTGATCCCGGCCGCATGAAACTCCTCTTCGACCAGAACCTGTCCTCTCGCTTGGTAGGGCAGTTGACTGCTGAGTTCCCTGGGTCCGTTCATGTCCGCGACTTGGGCCTTGCGGCGGCTTCTGATCCGGATATTTGGGCATATGCGGCCGCGAACGGATTCGTGATCGTGTCCAAGGATACCGACTTCCAGCAACGTGCGTTGCTCTATGGCCACCCACCGAAGGTCATCTGGGTCCGCTTGGGGAATTGCTCGACGGCAGCGGTAACGGTTTTGCTTGGTTTGCGGCTGGCTGACATTCAAGCGTTCGAGACTGACACAGCGGCGTCCTTTCTCGCCCTGTCGTGACAGATACGGCTGCCCCAGGCACGACAGCAGACCGGCCATGCAACGAACGGTTTCGCGCGACACAACGTCACCTTCCGCGTGAGTTGGCTGCCGAACTGGTTGTTCAGCCCTTGGTGTCACATGCTCGTCGGAATGGTAGCTGATACCTTCGATATCAACGGGCGCGGCGTGGTGGTTGCAACAGATACCACCTATGAGCAGCTTCCTCGAAACCTGAAATTCAAGATTGGAGATCCGATCGAGTTGCGGCGCAATGATGTTGTACTCCTGCGAACCAGCGTAGCCGGGATTGAACATTGTTCCCCTTGGACGCCCAAGCAGTTGTTCGGTTTCTTGCTTCCTCGGGACGTAAGCAAGGAAGCTGTTCCCATGGGGGCTGAGGTCTGGACTGGGGAATGAGGCTGGCGGAACAAGTTGTTTCAGGTTGTTCGTCCACGCGAATGACAGTTCATCGTGGTATCACGCCTCTTTCCGCGTGAGTCAGCAGCTGAGATGGGTGTTCGGCTGCAAGACATCTTCTGATCCTCCGCACCGCGTGACAGACCGCGAAATCATGGTTGTGCCTTCGCCCGCCGTACGCGCAAGGCAATATCTTCACGATAACCCGGCGACGCCAGTGCTTTCGTGCCGCCAGAATGTTCAAAATCCTCGCTCTTATCCACCGCTCCCGTCTTCGTGTTGATCCACTCGGCCCGATACTTGCCCGCTGGCATCTGCACTTCGAGCGTTGCCTGTGTGCCGCCGCGCACGTACATCGCATAAGCTCGCCCCGGCGCAACCAGCGCCCGCGCCGTCGCCTTCGCTTCCGGTGGATTTCCGGTCAGCGGTGCCGTGATGTGACCGCCCTTGAGGACGCCGTTGTCGGGCCGCATGGCTACGAAATCCATTCCGTCCATGAACTCCTTGAGGATTTGCAATTGCTTGCGCAGCGCGGGACCACCGCCACCGGGCGAGGTCGTCACCTTGGCCGTACCATCGGGATGCTTGCAGGAGAACGAGTAATCGAGATTGCTGTAGAGCGCGCCGCCGGCGAGCATAAATTCCCAGGCTTCCGTGCGATAGGCCAAATCGCCGGTGCCGCGAAAGCCGGTTTCGTCGTCGCCGATAGCCTTGCCGAGCTTCGCATTCATGGCCACGCTGTTGGGCGGCGTTGAATAATGGAAATTGAACAGAGATACGTGCGGGTTCGGTCGGTCGATTTTTGTCGAGCCATTGGATATATTTTGTGCGATCAGGTGCCGCGCCGGAAACGATTTCTCGGCGTCGCGGAGGACGGCGATCATGCGGTCATTCCATTCGCGCGTCACACCGCCGAAATAAGGCTCATTGCAGACCTCATAATAGACATTATCGAAGTCCTTCAGTTCGGCGGCGAGCTTGCGCACGAGCGCTTCCTGCACGGCGGTCAGCGTCTTGTCCTTCAAGGTGTAGACTTCGAGACGGCCAATTTTGCCGATGCCCTGCACATTGTTGGCGGCATTCATGGGATTGACCGCCCATAATTTATCTTCGTAGATCGTGCAAAACAGCGATAGTTCGACGACGATGCCGCGTTTGCCGGCCTGAGCAACGAAGTCTTTCAGGCGCGCGAAATAATCCGCGTCCCATTTCTCCAGATCGAACTTGTTGCCGCGGCGCGCCCACGGGCAGAGGAAGCGATCGGCCGCCGGCGCCAGCGTGTTCTCGACGATGTTGAACGAGCCGGACACTTCGCGATAGACGCCGGAGAACGTGCGCGTGAGATTGAATTTGCGCGCCTGCAACTCATTGAGGTAAGGAACGTAATCAAAATCGCGGTTGAGTACCGCGCCGTAGTGTTCGCCGGAGGTGAGAAGGATGGTAGGCTTGCCACGAAAGAGGAAGTAATGCGGATTGTCGGGATGAAGGGCGAGGGGGTGTTCGGCCCCCATAAGGAATTGGCCGGTGAGGCCCATGTGTAGGAACAACGGAAGTACGAACAGCCGCAAATAGCCGAGAAAGAGAGAGCGCATGCGAATCGTCCTCTTGGTGCCTGAGTATCTCCGCTCGCAGGCTACGCCAAGATTGCATGATCTGCAAGAGGGAGCAGATGAGTCGAATGATTCCCATCCTCGGGGAATAGTCTGCCCAAAAAGGAATAATTACCTCTCACTCATCCGTGAAATGAAAAAACCTCTGGCCATTAAGCCAGAGGTTCTCCCATTTGAACACCTACAGACAGTCGCGGTTACTCAGACATTAGCGGTCGCCGCCGGAGCAGTGTGGATATTGTACGCGCCGAGGTGGTGCAAAATATTCTCGGCTTCGCGGTACTTTTCCCCTGCCTTGACCGTGACGAGAGTGCGGCCGGTCTGGAATTCACTCTCGTAGTATTTGGCGTGTTCTTCGGGAACGCCCAGACCAACGAGCGCACCGAGGATACCGCCGGCGACGGCCGTGCCCGCCGCACTGGCCAGAATCGAGGCGAAAATACCGCCCGCGATAATGGGGCCAACTGCCGGCAACCCAAGGGTGACAATGCCCAGCGCCCATAAGGCACCGACGCCCGCTCCGGCGATGACACCTGTGGCTGCCCCTTCGGCCACCTTCGAGTCGCCGGTGTCCGGTTCGCCAGTCGCGCGAGCTGAAGCACCTCTCTCCTCGCGGGCCAGCACACCGATTTGGTCTTCATGGAAACCCACTCGTCGCAACTCGGCTACTGCCTTTTGCGCCGCGCCACGGTCCTCGAAAACGCCGACCACCGTGGAATGCCTATCCATTGTCATCGCAATTTCTCCTTTACTCATGCCGTCTCAATAGAACTCGGCCCGAAGCAGTCTGGTGCTACTCCCGGCTCGACATGCCTTATTAACGGCAAACAGCGTGCCGGTTTGAGCCGGAGACAAGCGATGGTTGACAGCATCGACCAGGCGTGGGAGACTGCACTTCCTCTCCGCGTTCCGTTTTCAGGAGTCACCCATGAACATTCAACCATTCCTCATTGGGTTGTCGTGTTTCTTCCTGGTATTGGCAGGCAGGATCGCCAGCGGTGACGAACCGGCGGCGAAACCTCCGCAAGTGCCGGTCGCTCGCGCGGTGATTCGTGAAGTGACGGATCACGAGGATTTCACCGGCCGCATGGAGTCGCCCCTCCATGTGGATCTGCGCGCTCGCGTCACCGGCTATCTGCTCAAAGCGACTTTCCAGGAAGGAGCCGACGTTAAGCCCGGTGACGTGTTGTTCGAGATTGACGCGCGGCTTTATCAGGCCGAGTTGGACAAGGCCGAGGCGACTGTTGAACAAGCGGAGGCGCGGCTCAAACTTGCGGAGGCCGCCTCCAAGCGAGCGAAGACCGCGCTCGATCGGAAAATCATCAGTCCGGAAGATTTCGACAAGGCGACCGGCGAGCGCGTCCTGGCCCAGACGCTCGTGCGGGTTGCCCAGGCCAACCGAAAGCTGGCCCAGATCAATCTCGATCATACGCGCGTGCGCGCCCCAATTGCCGGACGCATCGGCCGGCGGCTCGTCGATCCGGGCAATCTCGTCAAGGCCGATGACAGCATCCTGGCCACCCTCGTCAGCCGTGATCCGATGGTTGTCTACTTCGATGTCGATGAGCGCTCGGTCCTTCGTCTACGGCGGTCGGTGCCGGAGAACGAGGGCAAGGCCGAGAAGCTTCCGGCCATGATCGGCTTGAGCGACGAGGAGGGTTTCTCCCATCGCGGCATGGTGGACTTCACCGATATTCAAGTAAATCCCGACACGGGCACGCTGCGCATGCGGGCGGTGCTGCCGAACAAGAGCGGAGTGCTGATGCCGGGTTTGTTCGTCCGCGTTCGCCTGACGATCGGCGCGCCGCACAAGGTTGTGCTGATTCCCGAACAAGCCGTGATCGTCGAGGAAGGGCTGCGGTATGTCCTCGTCGTCGGCGACAAGGACGCTATCGAACGGCGGCCGGTGGTGCTGGGGCCGCGCCATGACGGCTCCCGAGTGGTGACTCGCGGCGTAAAGGCGGACGAACGCATCGTCATCGGTCGGCAACCCGGTCTGCGTCCCGGCACGATCGTCCGACCGCGCCAGCAAGACGTGCCGGCCCCGAAGCCGGGACAATCTACCGAGAGCGGCAGTGCGTCCTCAGCGCACGGGCAGGCTGAGCCGGCGTTTTCCAGACGAGACCGCCCTTGACGGCGTCCAGACTGAGCAGCCAACGCTCTTTGCCGTTGGTGGACGACGATTGCAGATAGATCCGTCCCGCGTGAACGATCGGCGACGAATGGCCGATGCCCGGAATGGGCGTTTTCCACAGGATATTGTCGGCCATCCATTTCACCGGCACATTCTTATCGGCAGCGATGCCGGCACTGTTGGGACTGCGGAAGCGCGGCCAATCGCTTGCTTCGGCCATGTCGCCAACCAGCAGCAAGACGCCGAGGATGAGTGGTAAACGCCGAGTGTTATGATGTCGCGGTTGCATGGTTGTGAAATCGAGCGATGCGTATCGGTCAATCCAGGGTATCACTATACCATCCGGCCCGCCGCGTCTCCAGTTGCCGCCGTGGAATCCGCTCGGGCGGCTTGCCACAGCATCTGCCCGCTTTACAGATGAATTGGCCGCGTCCAACTGGCCGTTGACCGAGTTCGTGTTACAATAGCTCCCACGCCAACAGGCCAAAGTGGCCAAGAATGATTACTTCGCTTTATGCAACCTTTAGGCGAGTACCGCTCATCTTCTCGCGGGCTCCGAAGAATCGTCGATCTTCGCACTCCAATCAAGGCTTGCTCGACTGGGTTCGCCGTGCCTGTTGCGAACCGCGAGGCCGAGCGTGAGACGAGAGGATGCCCATGCGCCTGATTTTAACCGCGATCGCGGGACCGCACAGCGGGCAAGTATTCGCGTTCGATGGGCATGAGACGTTTCTCGTTGGGCGCTCTCCCAAGGCGCATTTTCGCTTACAACCTGGCGAGAGCAAGGATCTCTACATCTCCCGAATTCACTTCATGGTGGAAGTCAATCCGCCCCTCTGCCGCGTGCATGATATGAACAGCCGCAATGGCACACTGGTCAACGGGGTCCGAATCGCCAGCGCCGATTTGCACCACGGCGATAAAATCAAGGCGGGACACACGCTCTTGCGCGTCAGTCTTGAGGAACCAGACGATGGGGTCACGAACGATTGGTCCGGCCTGTTGCGGGCGGCAACCGTGCCGCTGGCCGAACAACCCGGGGCGGCAAGCGAAGAAGTCTCTTGCCTGGAATGTAATGCGCCCCGCCCTGGGCCGTCCGATCCGCTCTGTCCTCGCTGCCGGCGGGGAACGAGTATCCCCGCACAAACGATTCCGGGATACGTCCTGCTGCGTGAACTGGGACGCGGCGCGATGGGCGTTGTGCATCTGGCGTTGTGTAAAGCGGATCGCTCCCTCGTCGCCGTCAAAACGATTGTGCCGCTTGGGGCCGTCCGTCCCAATCAAGTCGAGCGCTTTCTCCGCGAGGCGAACATTCTCCGCCAGCTAAATCATCCGCACATCGTCTCGTTCCGCGAAATGGGCGCGGCAGCGGAGCAGTTTTTCTTCGTCATGGATTACATCCGCGGCATGGATGCGGCCCAGTTGCTGAAAACGAAAGGACCGCTGCCGATGCGCATGGCCGTGCGCTTGGTTAACCAGTTGCTGTTGGCCTTGGAATACGCGCACACGCACGGTTTCGTGCATCGAGATATTAAGCCGGCCAATTTATTGATCGATGCAAGTGCGGCGCGAAAGACCGTGAAGGTCGCTGATTTCGGCCTGGCGCGCGTTTACCAGGCGTCGCAATTGAGCGGATTGACTTTGCAGAACGACCTCGGCGGTACCGTTGGGTTTATGCCGCCCGAGCAGATCAGCAACTATCGCGAGGTTTGTCCAGCCGCCGATCAGTATTCGGCAGCCGCCACGTTGTACAAATTGCTGACCGGCCGATTCGTCTACGATTTGCCGCCACAACTTCACGCGCGGTTGGCCATGATTCTCAGCGAGAAGTCGGTACCCATTCGCGATCGCCGCGCCGATCTGCCGGCGCGGTTAGCGGCCGTGATTCATCAGGCGCTGGCCCGCGATCCGGCTCGCCGGTTTACCGATGTGAGGCAGTTCCGCCGCGCCCTGCGGCCGTTCGCGCGGTGAACCCTTCAGGGCGATGTAGTCCGCCAAATTTTGACGCCTTCACGCCGGGCGGCGATCAAATCGCGGCCGTCCGGGCTGAACGTCACCTGCAAACAGGCGGATTGTCCCTGAAGCGAAAGAGCTTCACGCCCACTGGATGTCTCCCATAACTTGACCGTGCGGTCGGCGCTGCCCGTCGCCAGTCGAGAGCCATCGGGACTGAAGGCCACGCCATGAACCGGACGACTGTGGCCTCGCAGACGGAAAAGGAGCTTCCCATCGGCCAGTCGCCAAAGGATCGTGGTCCCGTCTTCGTGAGCGGAGGCCAGCGTTTTGCCGTCCGGCGCGAAGACCAATGCCTTGACCTCGCTGGGATGCCCCTCAAGTTTAAGGGTAGCCAACAATTTACCACTGTCGGCATCCCATATTTTGACAGCACCTTCCTTGCCGCCCGCCGCCAAGCGCCGGCCAGCGGAATCGAAGCCCACCGCATTGAGGGGCCCGCCGCCCTTCCACGACCGGATCGGTTTGTTCTCGCCGATCTTCCATAAATTTAACGTACCGTCTTCACTTGCCGACGCGAACTCGTCGCCCTTTGGCCTGAAGGCCACGCCATTGACATCCGCGCTATGCCCCGCCAGCGTGTGCATTACCTTTCCCGATACGACATCGCAAAGGGCAATGGTTTTTTGTCGGCCTCCCGCAGCCAGCCATTTGCCGTCCCCGCTCACGGCCACGCACCAAAGCTCGCCCTTCGCCGGTTGCAACCAAAGCCGTTGGCCGTCCTTTCGGTTCCAAACGCTGACTTGACCGCCCACCGCGAAGCCGCCCTCGCCGGAACCGACGGCGCAAACCGTGGCGACCCAGTCGTTGCCGGCCGCCACGCTCGTGACATGAACGCCGTAGGTCCACAACGTCTGTTCCGGCGTCGCGGCCTCCTTCCCCTCCACCGTGTAGGTTTCCCTGCTCCGCAGCCCGCGTGCATCGAGATGCCACACTTTCACCAGACGATCTTCGCCAACCCAGGCCACACGGGTTCCGCTGGCGTTCAAGCCGAAGCCGCACACGCTCTTGACGGAAGGAAATTCGTGCTGCGTGTCCACTTCCCGTACTCGTAGAACGCCCTCCTCGTCGATGGAAGCGATACGCCGGCCATACGGGTCGAACGCCAAGGTCTGCACCGCGCCGGTGTGGCCGCGCAGGGTACAAAGCGGCTTTCGCAGATCGCCAATATCGTAAATGGAAACAATTCCGCTATCGTCGGCCAAGGCGCCGCGCAGATTCGGTTTGCCTCGCGCACTGAAGATGCCGGTCGTGTACGGATAGAAAGTCTTCTGGATTTCCCCATTGTCCGGGTTCCACAAGAACAGGCGATGATCCAGACCACACGAAGCCACTTGCTTGCCATCCGGGCGATAAACCGCCGAGCGCAACGCGGCGCGGTGTTCCTCGAAGGTGCGTACAAGCGGTTGATTGCCGTTGGCGGGGTTCCATATTTTGACCGTGCGATCCACGCCACCGCTTAGTAGTTGCTTGCCATCGGACCGGAACGCCACGGTTTGCACGCCTGCATCAGTGTGCGCCTTGACCGAAAACGTGTTTTCGCATGTCGGAACGTCCCAGATCAAAAGTTGTCCATTCGCGCAGCCGAGAGCTAGTTTTTTGTTGTCCATGGAAAACGCCAGGCAGCGAATAGGACTCGGTGCGGCTTTCGTCGTGGGCCTGGTTTTGTTCAGGGCCAACTCGCGCAGGACAACCACGGGGCCGGTGGAGCTGGGTTTGGCCCAGACGAGCCATCGGCCATCCGGACTGAGCGCGATGCAAGTGGGCTGTTCTCCGCGTCCGGTCTGCCGGAGCAATTCTCGGCAACGACGCTTGAGGTACATCCACTCCCATCGGCCCCGTTCCTTTGGCTCGCACTCTTCCAACTTGGCGTCGGCTAACGCCACTTGGCGATCCTCCAGCGCTTGCCGCGCCAGAGCGATGCGGGAGAAATACAGATCTTGCTTCATCCGCTCGTTGGCCGTGCTTAGTTCGAGGCGTGCGGCATCGGTCGCGCGCAAGGCTTCGTCCGCTTTTCGATGTTCCGCCTCCGCCGTCCGCTTTTCGTTGTCCGCCCTGCGTCGCGCCGCGCTTTCCTTCTGGAGAGCCTCCTCCGCGTTGCGGGTTGCCGATTCCGCGAGGCGCGTTTTTCGGTCGGCTTTCTGACGCTGCTCCTTCGCGTCCTCGGCCGCCGTCTGCGCATCGTCCGACTTTTGTTGATACGCCGTGGCGGATCGCGAAGAGTGAAGCGCGAAAACGATGGCCAGCGCGGCCACGGCCAGAAGGGCCAGGACGGCGATGCTGGAAACAATGGCCAATCCCGGTTCGCGCCGGCACCAACGAACGAATCGTTCGCCGCCGCCCATGCGGCGAGCCCCAATGGCTTCTCCTTCCAGCCAGCGGCGCAAATCGTCGGCCAATTCTCGGCAACTGGGGTAGCGATCTTCGGGACGTTTCGCCAACGCCTTCAGGCAAATCGCTTCCAGGTCGAGCGGCAGTTTGGAGTACACACGGCGAGGCGGTGGGGGATCGGTGTGAACTTGATGGAAAATCACAATCGGCGCCGGGCCGCTGAACGGCCTACAACCGCACAGCAATTCGTAAAGGATTACGCCGAGACTATACTGATCGAAAGCGGGACGGGCGTCGCCGCTGTGCCCAGCCGCCTGCTCCGGCGACATATAGGCTGCCGTGCCCAGCACCGCCCCCACCATCGTTCGCCGCGCACTCTGAGGGATCGGCGAGGGGCTTGCCGGCTCCTCACCACACGTCTCGGTACGCTCCTGGCGGCGTGCCAGACCAAAGTCGATGAGGTGCGGTTGCCCCTGGGCGTCAAGCATGACGTTGGCCGGTTTGACATCGCGGTGGATGATGCCTTGCTGATGAGCGTAGGCCAGTGCTTCCGCCAAGGCGCGAACGATCTGCACGGACCGGCGAAGGTTCAGTTCGCCTTTCTCGACGGCCTCGGCCAGGGTGGTTCCCGCGATGTAGTCCGAAGCGATGAAGTAACAGTCGCCCTGCTGACCGACATCATAGACCCGCACAATATGCGGATGACGCAAACGCGCTGGCGCCTTGGCGTCGCCCAGGAACCGCTCGATGCGTCGGGGTGTGTTGAGGGTGCCGGTGTGAGGCACCTTCAGGGCGACCTCGCGTTCCAACACGGGATCATATGCCTGGTAGACCTTGCCGAATGTGCCCGCGCCCAGAAATCGACGAACGACGAACCGGCCGATCCGCTCCGGCACGTCGCGAGGCGCGGCCGATTCTCGAAACGGCGAACGCGCAGACTCTTCCGCCAACGATTCTGCCAGCCCCCGTTGCTTGGGTTTACTATTCGACATGGGCGCTCCCTCGAGTTGTCGCTGTCTGAGTCGCTGTTCGCGTTAGAGGCACGAACTTTTTGACCAACCAGCGTCAGTAAGGGATTTCCTTGCTGACGCTGCGGGTTGGCAATTCATTCGGTTCGTGCCTCCAAGGAAGCGATTATACTCGACGAAGAGGACGGATCGCACGCGGAAAGAGAGGTGCAAGCTAAAATCCATTCCGCACGGTCCCGTGTTCATTCGCCGCAGCACGGGCACACGTTCGGAACTAACACGGTCAGCGTTGCCGAATACTTGGCCGCTTCGGCCGTACCTGGCGCGTCGAAATGCAAGCCGGACCTGGCCTGGGCGACTGGGCGAAGGATCTCCCCACGCTCAAGATTCGCAACAAGCGCAATCAGATGATTCCGCTGGGCACGTTCATCAAGGTACGCGAGACGGAAGGGTCGGCGGCCCTCGATTTTCTCGACCTTCGGCCGATGGTGGAAATCACCGCCAACCCCGCGTCCGGGCAGACTCTCGCTGCGGCGCGGAAGGTCTGCGAGACGTTGGCGGCAGAGGTGCGTAAGGAACTGCGCTTATCGGCGGATTACCGGCTAATTTGGCTTTCGGAAGCGCCCACGCAACGATAACGAACAACACGTTCGCGGATCGGGGCCGCTGAAAGAACCCTTATGTCGTGGCAAATCAGGAAGGCGGCCCCGATCCGGTTCGGATGCCGTTCTCTCCGGTTTTCCTCTGGCCGCACAGCAAACCGCAGACACCACGACACCACCGCAAGCATCGGAACGCGCATCGCAGAGGTAAACGATCCACTATCGCATCACCCTCGGAAAAAGTTCCTGGGTCGGCGTTTTCTCAGGAGGTCTCGGCCCCACGGCCAGACAGGTCGCCGATGACTTCGCTGACGCCCTCGTGGTCGAAGATCACCGGCACGTTGCCCGGAGCAGCGAACAGCGCCAGCCCGTCCCGTAACGCCAGCGCCTCGGCGTGGTCCACTTCAAATCGATCTCCGTTGACCATCGCTACCGTGAACGACCGGAATGGTGTCCGGTTCCTGAACGCTCGCATCGTACCGGTGAACGTGTCTCGGTCCATAACGCCCCCTCCTATTACCTTCTCCCAGAGATTGTACCATCGGAGCGGTGAGTCAGCAACGCCCCGACGGCGGCAACTCATCTTGCTCGCGGCCAAGTGTCCCGACCTTCAGGTGTTTCGCGAAACGCTCCTGTCGTGAATGAGGCGAGGTCAGCAATCGCGCTCATTCGCCGCAGCACGGACACACTTGCGGGACCAGCACCGTCAGCGTGGCCGAATACTTGGTGGACGTATAGCCCTTGCCGCTTTCCTTCGGTTCCAGATGATGGGCCACGATGAGATAATAGTTGCCCTCGGTCGGCGTGAAACTGGCTCGGCCCTCCGCGTCGGTGGTGCGCTCATAGCGCTTGTCAAAGCCTTCCGTGAGCGTGACGCCGCGCGGGATGAACGACACCCGGCCTTTCGCCAACGGCTTGCCCTTGTATAGCAGTTTCACCTTGATCGGCGTGCCCGGTCCCATCGGCGTCACCAAACTCGCCTGTGGCACCAGTTCCAGCGCGTGACCCAACGGCTTGTCGAAACCGGGGTTGTCGCGCGACACATTATCCAGACTTTTGCTGATAACGAAGCACGTCTTGGCGCTCTTGATGGACCGCGTCGGAGCGTAGTGGACGACCTTGTCGGAAGTGTGGGCCACCAGATATAGACCAGGACGCGCGCCGGCGAACGGGGCGGTCCAGTAACCCTCCTTGGGCGTGTAGCCGGTGTCGATGAGGCGATCCTTGATGTCGTAGCGCTTGCCGTCGGGGGCGAAGACGGTCAGCGTGCAGCCGTCCAGATCGATCTTGCCGGCCAGCTTGAAATCGCGGTGGTCATTGCCGTGATTTCCCAGCATTAAAGCGATGTGGACGTTATCGCCGGGGCGGATCACGTTGACGTTGGTTTGGATCCAGGTGTCATGAGCGGAAGCCGTCGCGGTCAACACGAGTACCGCCAGGCCGCCGAGAATGTATTTCGCCATCGGTTATTTCCTCCTTTTCAGACAAAATAAAGACAAAATCCGTCCGCGTCGATCCCATCAATAATCGCCGGGCACCTCGCCGCCGGAACGGGTGCCGAGCGCCTGCCAGGTGTACGACGATACGCTGTTGCTGATGAAATGGACCGAGCCATCGCAGAACATCATGTTGACGCCGCTGGTATGCCAGCTGCGCGCGGTAGCCAAACCATAATTGTTGGCGGCGTTGATGCAATCGTAGACGCCCGGCGCGTTGGGCAGGGCGAAATGGTTGTAGAGCGTGGATAGATAGCCGCCGTTGATCCAGCGGTCGCCGCGCATGCCGTCCCAGGTACCGGCTCCGGGTGTACACGCGGCCGGCGTCGCCGGCGTACTGCCGGATAACTGGATGAACTGATGGCGCGGATCATTCGGGCCGGCCCCGCCCGTCGTGCCATTGCCAAGGCAAATCTCGCTGAACGCGGCGGTATTGGAAGTGCCGTCGGTGATGTCCCTGATTCCGAGAGGGTGCTTGAGCAAGAAGACGCCGTCGCCGGTGACGTAATCGCCGGCGTTGATGCCCGAACCGACGTTGCCGGCGTAGTTGTTGCCGCCGAAGGCCGAGCCGGACACACGACCTCCGCCCGGATCGCTGGGACAAGTGAGCAACTTGATCGGCGTTTGGGCGGCGGTGAGGTTGGGGCCGGTCGAAGTTGCCAGGCTGAAATTCACTAGGTTTTGCAAGTTCTGCTGTTCGACGAAGGGCAGCAAGTGAGCCTGAGCCGAGAAGGGCGCCGGCCAGGGATCGCGGCCGCCGGGGAAGGAACCGAGGGTGTCGTGGTAGCTGTGCAGAGCCAGCCCCAATTGCTTGAGATTGTTGGTGCAGGTCATGCGGCTGGCCGCCTCGCGCACCTTCTGCACGGCGGGCAGCAGCAGACCAATCAAGATGGCGATAATGGCGATTACCACCAGAAGCTCAATGAGCGTGAAAGCACGGCGGATTCTCACGGAACGATCCTTTCGATGTCGGAGAGTCCCTTGACGATTTTGTCTGTCCATGAAATCGACGGCGCAGGCGAACCCCTCGCGCGGCATCCGCGCGAGCTACCGGGTATGGCCTGACGGAAGGAAGGAGGTTAGGGACGCATCTCGCCAGCCCGCGGCGCCAGCAAGGGACTCCCTTGCTGGCGCTGCGGGCTGGTAAAATTTGTCAGAGGACAGACAGCCGTGGAGGTGGGGCGGGCGGACTCAAGGGGACATCGCAAACGATCGCACAGGGGAGCGGAACGCGCGAAGAAAAAGACAGATCGGGAGACCAGGCGACGATCGGCGGCACTGGCAGAACAGCGCCGCTGCCAACCCACAACATCGGCAGAGCCTGGCAGTTCAAAGCCGCCAGCGTCGATCCCCAATGGAGCCGTGCCCGTTTCGGGGAAGACGGCTTGGCGGGACCATCCGCATGGGTTTTACAGCAAGTGGGACGCGCTGCGGATGGGGAGCAACATTGTTTTTCGGCCCGCGTCGTCTTTCCCGCCGCGAGGTCGCGCCGCTTGACGGTATTCCATCCCTGCGCGGCTGGCTTTTCCGCATAGGCGGGCGGCTCGACATGATGCGCCCGCGCCCAGGCCCAGCGTTCTTCGGGCGTGAAGCAACAGCAGTTCCGCCAGCATTGTTCGGCGGTCTGACAGCCGCACGGATGATCCTGACAGGGGAAAGGTTGGCTGGCGTCCTTGTGAATCGAAGCGGGCAGCGGAAGGCCGAGCGTGGCGATCAGGTAGGCGAAACAGACGCCGGCGGCACAGAAGCGGTGTCGCAAGCCTCGCCAGAACCTGAGTCGCGTGAAGGCACGCATGGAAGGAAATTCCGCTCGCCGAGGATGTCGTGAGAACATCTTACGAGCGGTCGGCGCTCCCGTCGAGTGTACGATCGTCAATAATCGCCGAGAGGGACGCCGTCCGACCTGTTGCACATATTTTCATAAGTAATTCCATTGATACCTTTGGGCAGAAAATGGACCGACCCGTCGCCGAATAGGAAGTTCGCTCCGTTGGTGTGATTGCTGTAAAAGGTGTCGGCGTCCCAGATCGGAGCGTCGGCACTGGGCACATGAGTGCGGTTGCCGTGCGCGAGAACCAGAGCCTGGGCGGTTTCGGCGTTATCGACGGGGCCGGTTGGCGGAGGAGCTTGGTTGGCGAGAACGAGACCGCGTGGCACCGCGCCGGTCCAGGTGGCGTTGGCATGGCGGGTGTTGCGCTCGCCGGCGAAGATGGTGTTGCTCAGCCCATCGGTGACATCGGCAATGCGAAAACGGCTGTTGCGCAGGAACACGCCCGTGTTGTCGCCGGGGTGGGCCGTGGTTTCGAGAGTGCCGTTGCAGCCGACGTAGTTGCCCTGCGCGACCACGGCGCTTGTGCCGTAAACCGTGAAGGTCGGCAGCAGTTGGTCGGAGGGGCACAAAAACAAGGGCACAACCGTTTGGCCGATGGTATTCGCTCCCACAGTTTGCGTGAAGTTGATTTGGTTGAAAAGATTGTTCTGTTCGAGGTGCGGCAGCAGGAAGGATGCCCAGCCCCACCCCGGCCCCACATCGGAGGCGGCATCGCTATTGGGATTGGTGTTGCCATCCGCATAGCCCGGTGGGAAGAAACCCATGACATCGTGATACGAATGCAGAGCGAGGCCAATCTGCTTGAGATTGTTGGTGCATTTCATGCGCGCGGCCGCCTCGCGCACCTTCTGCACGGCCGGCAGCAACAGGCCAATCAAGATGGCGATGATGGCGATTACCACCAGCAATTCGATCAACGTGAACGCTGTTCGGCGCAACGATCGTTTCATGGCTATCCCCTGGCAAGTAAAACCGAATCATACCTCGTTATACAAGGTAATACGAAAGATAGGAGGGCCGTGCCACACCGTCAACGGGGTTTGGCTATTTTCTCGAAAGACTCACGGACGCGAGCCGAGAGCAGGGTTGAAGGAAGGAGAGGCGGACATATGAATAACAGCGGAATCCTCAGCCGTGTCGAGGCGTCTCGGCACGGTTTTCACCTAATGAACAATCAACTAAAAGGAGTTCTCGCTTGGTCGCGCAAGTGCAGAAGCCGGCCCCGGACTTCACGGCGACGGCGGTGGTCGGTCACGAGTTCAAGCAAGTTTCGCTGGCGAATTATCGCGGCAAATACGTCCTGCTGTTCTTCTATCCGCTGGACTTCACCTTCGTCTGTCCGACGGAAATCGTGTCTTTCAGCGACAACATCGACAAGTTCGAGAAACGCGGCTGTCAGGTACTCGGCGCCTCGGTGGACAGCCATTTCAGCCATCTCGCCTGGATCAAGACGGCGCGCAAAGATGGCGGCTTGGGAGACCTGAAATATCCTCTAATCGCCGATCTGAGCAAGTCGATCAGCCGCGATTACGGCGTGCTGTTGGAAAAGGACGCGGTGGCGCTGCGCGGATTGTTCCTCATCGATCGCGAGGGCATCATCCGCCATATCACCATCAACGATCTGCCGATTGGCCGCAGCGTTGATGAGGCGCTGCGCGTGTTGGATGCGTTGCAGTTCTTCGAGAAGAATGGCGAAGTGTGTCCGGCCAACTGGCACCCCGGCGACGCCACGATCAAGCCGGATCCGCAAGGTTCGCGAGAGTATTTCTCCAAGCAAGGGAGATGATTGCTCGCAAGCCTCTGCCAGCCCGCAGCGCCAGCAAGGAAACTTCTTCCCTTGCTGGCGCTGCGGGCTGGCAAATCAAGCCACGACACGATGGGGGTCTCACGCTTCCACGAAGCGTCGTGAAACAAACGGCGATTCAGGCAACGACGCGATTGCGTCCCTCGCGCTTGGCGTCGAAGAGTTTTTCATCGGCCTCGCCAATCAGATCGGACGGCGACAGCGGACGATCGCCATTGGTGGCGGCGACGCCGACACTCACGGTCAACGGATAGGACTTGCCCTCGTATTGGAAGGCATGCTTCTCGACCATGCTCCGCAGGCGTTCGGCCACGGTAATCGCGCCTTCGAGATTCGTCTCCGGCAAAACGATGATGAATTCCTCGCCGCCGTAGCGTGCGAACAATTCTTCCTTACGCACACACGTCTTGACGCAGCCGGACATCTCACGGAGTGTGAAATCGCCGCCGAGATGGCCTAGTTCGTCGTTGATGCTCTTGAAGCGATCAATATCGAACATGATGATGGCCAGCGGCCGGCCATAACGCTCCGAACGAGACAATTCACGGTCGAGAAATTCCAGCAGATAGCGTTTGTTGTGCGCCTCGGTCAGGGCGTCGATGATGGTGAGACGATAAATCTCTTCGTGATATTCGGCCTCGACGTTGCCGCCGGCGAGGAAACGATAGATGCAATTGCCGATGCGAAGATAATCGCCATCCTTGAGCTTGCAAATGGAGGCTGGCACATCGTTGACGAAGGTGCCGTTGGTACTCTGCAAATCGACGGCGTAATAGCCATCGGCGCCCGGTTGAATGCGGGCGTGGCGGCGCGACACGGAATGATCGTTGATGCGAATGTCGCAGTCGTTGCCGCGACCCAGCACGACCGGTGTATCGGTGAGCGGATAGCGTGCCCCCATGCCGGGGCCGGTCGGATAAATATGGACGACGCAGGCATCTCGGCGCGTGGACGAGATGAGCCGATCGGGTGCGGTCACCCACGTTTCTGTTGCCTTCTCCATGCGTACTCCCCGGCCGCTTTGCACCGTTGGCGGCTTAGCGTCTCGACGCTCGCCCACGCTAAGCCGCCAACGATGCAAAGCCCTCGTCTCGATTCTAGTTCACGAACGGGACTACGCCAAACAGCAAAATGAGGACGAGCGGAGAAAACGCTATAACCAGCCCGCGGCGCAAGCAAGGGAAACTCGTTCCCTTGCTCGCGCTGCGGGCTGGTAAACCGAGGATGGAATGTCAGCGTGAGGCCGGTCCCACGCCGATAATGTTCGTTTCCGGCACACTCAGATCGATCAATTCGGGTTTGTCCGTCTTGGCTTCGGCAGCGTTGCCGGCCGTGTCGCGCACCGTCAGTCTCAGGAAGACGCGTGAAGGAATGCCCTCCGGCAGATGCCAAGGATATTGCCCGCTGTTGGGTAGCGGTCCCTCGCCGATGATGCGCCAGGGGCCGTCTTTGCGTTCGGCCCATTCCAGCGTAATGGGATTGGCCGGCAGATTGCGATCGACCGCGCTCCAGGCCAGGATGAGCGTGTCGCGCTGGTTCTGGTCGGGCACCGGACGAATCAACTCCGCCTTCGGCGGCGAGGCGTCGAGTTCGATGCGAACCTGCGGCGGTTCGCCGGGTTTGGGAGCTTGCCGCGCCAGTCCGGCCTTGCTCTTGACCGCCACGATGAAGCCATAAATGGTCCCCTCAGCCGGCAGCTGCACACCCACCGAGCCGCGTATGGGCGTGGCGCCGTGCAGGTCGGTGGTCGGCGGAAGCGATATGGGCAGTTCATTGGGCAAGCGCGTCCATTTGGCCCCCTCATTGACGGTGACGTACACATCGGCGCCAGCACCAAGCCCGGACGGACCAAACTTGGCCACCTCGAAGTCAAGTTTGACTTCGCGCTTGTTGACGATCTTCAAAGGAGGCAACGCCCCGTGCGGCGTCTCCGGCGTAAAGCTGGGCGCGGCGGTGGAGCGATCGGAGCCAGCGGAAACGGGCGCGGCCACGGCCGGCGTCCGAGGCGGTGCATTCAATTCGGCCGGCGGTGGCGTCAGCGAGAGCGAGGCGCCGGGCGGCGTCGGCGAACTGGGCGGAGGAATCATGCCGCCCGAAGACATCGTTTGCCGGCTGGCCAGCGTTCCGGCCGGGGCGTTCTGCATGGTCGGAATAACTCCGAACGACGTGTTTTCGCTTCCGCTTGGAGCGGCTGCGGCACCCGCGGCTGCGACTACAGCCTCGCCCTGACCCAGATTTTCGGCCAGATCCTTGATTTGCACGCGCACGCGGACTTCGCCGCCATTGCCGGGGTTGAAACGCTTCTCGCCTTGCGCCGATTGCACATCGGCGGGCAACGGCGTCCACTGATCGGGCTTCATCGCCGCCGTGTGATAATCCAGCCGCATGCTGCGCGGGTCGGGATGCTCTTCCGTGATCGTCCAGCGGACCAGCACATCCTCGTTATTGGGCACACGTTCCGCTGTCACCTGAATTCGCGGTTTGAGGGTATCCACGACGATCTGCTGGCTGGGCCGCGCTCGCGCTAAATCCGCCGGGTTCAGTCGGCCGGCACGATCCTTCTCCTGAACGATGAACCAGTGCGAGCCATCGGCCTTGGCCCGGTAAATGAAACTCTTCTCGGTGGGCGGCTTGGGCCTGTCCGCCATCATCCACGACCCGCCCTTATCTTGCGAGACGAACAGCGTCAGCTCCTGCACCTCGTTTCGCCGCCGAGGATCTTTGAAACTGATGGGAATCTCGAAAGCGCGCTCGCGAATGTGGAACTCGGAGGCTGGCGCCTGATGGACGGTCAGCAACAGACAAGCCCAGGTGATCGGTCCCATGCCATCCTCCCCAATCCGAAATCCGAATCTGTCTGAGCCGCGACCGTTAGGGAGCGCTGCTGCCCCCCCGCTTCCTAACGGTCGCGGCTCGGTGTCTTCCGATTCAATAGAGTTTATCGGTTGCAGGGGCAGCGCTCTTGAGGAAATAGTTCGAGGCAGCGCGGAATTATTCAAGGAATCGATTCGCGGACACGACACTTGACCTTGCGGGGATTGCCTGCGTATACCAGCAGGGTGTTGTTCGCCCGTTTTGACCAACCGGCCGCCTCGCCCGCGGCGCGTGAGAACCACAAGGGCTACACGCATGAACGAATCGCATCCCGAACAGAACATCACCATTCCCGGCGGTCCGGGCGGCGCTCCGCTGCACTTCACGCCGGAGGAATGGCAGCAATTCCGCGAGAGCGATCTGGGCGCTTGCCGATCCGTGGTGGTACTGATGGCCAGCATTTTCACGGTTGGCCTGATTCTGTACGCCACCATCGATTACTTGATTTGGTGAGTTGCGGCTAAGTTCGAGTTTTGCGGATTTCGGGTGATCTGATGAGCAGAAAAAGTCGGCTTCCTGTGAGCAGGCCGGGTAGTTTGGGTGGGTCACGCATCCCAAGCACTCGGCCCGCAAGGAAGCCGACTCATGCAGCTTACCGCCTCCTTCCACGCTCTGCTGGAAAACTTCCGCGAGGTCTTCACCGTTCCGGCCTTCCGACTCTTCGTCACTTTTCTTCTTTTTCTTTTTTCGCACCCTTGCGGTCTTTCTTCTCTTCCTTCACGATTTTCCCCGCCGCATCCAGCACGACTTCGATCTTTTTATCGGCGGTCACGAGCAGTACCTCATAACTCACCTTCTCGCCCTCGGTGACTTCCTCGGCTTTCTCGATCGCGGCCTTGGGATACTTGCTGTCGATGGCCTTGGCCACCGCCTTGGGTAAATCCTGGACGGTAATCGTCTTCTCGATCGAGACGATCTTGCCCTTCGGCGTGACCGTCACCTCAATGGTGTGGTTCCGGTGCTTGAGATTGATTTCATAGACGAGCTTGCCGTCTTCCTTCTCCTTTTGGGCGCTGACCAACTCGGCACCCTCGAACTTGGCTTTCACCGCATCGATCACCGCCTTGGGCACCTTGCCCAACGGCACCTTCTCCTCCTTCTCTTCGTCGGCTCGCGCCATTGCGCCGGCCAGCACACTGAGAACGACACTCGCCACCAGCCAACCACGCCATCGTCGCATCGTAGACTCCTGATTTGAGACTTCCCTTCGATGGCTCACGTCCATGCGACGGGCCATCGCGATCCGCGTCAGCATAATCGAGCCGAGTGAATCGAGCGTGAGGACACGATAAAATCTTCCTCATCTTGCCTCCGTTCGTCGCTACAATTACGGGAAAGGAGAAGACATGGACGAACGTCTGCGCATCTCCCTGTGGATCGTGAGTGGCGGCGGCCTGGGCGGCGTCCTGGGCGGCGCGTTTGGCGGCTTGGCCGGCATGCTGCACGCGCGGAGCGGTCATTCGGCCGGCACCGGCTTCGGCCGCCGAGTAGCGGCCGCCTTCGCGCGCACGGCGGAACGCGAACCATCGCTCAGCCGTCGCGGTGCGATTACCGGAGCGGCCGACGGCGTTCTCTTCCTCGGCATTCTCGGCACGCTCCTCGGCGCACTCGTAGCCAGCGTTGGCAATGCGGATCCGCGTTGGCTGGGCGTGGCGGCGATGGGTAGCGTGTTGCTGGTCGGCGCGGCGGCCTTCTTCGGCATCCTGGCTTACGCTCTGGCACGCAACGGCATGCGCGCGGTTTTTTACGTCTTCGGCGGAGGGCTTCTCGGCTCACTCCTTATCGCGCAGTTTTGGGGAGCGAATCTTTCTCCATTTGGCGCTCTTATGGGCTTCCTCGTGGGACTGACGCTTTCCTTCCTGACGCGCCGTTACACGCCGCGTTTTCAGCCGCCCGATGTTGACGAAACCGCTCCTTTTCTTCGTTCGGACGACGAAACCAATATCACGGGGTCGCCGCATCTTCGCCCCGATTACGATTCGTTTCGGCAGCCGGACCCGTTCGAGGAGCAATAGCCGCGACTCGCGCGAATCACGTCCATTCGGGCTTATGGGTACCATCGCGCGGCGGAAAGATCGGCTGAATAAGATCGAAGGCGGCGATAACGCCTAGGCATCCAATCGGGAACACCAGCGATAGCAAACCCCAGTGAAGCGTGGCCCACACGCCCGCGACCGCGCCGACGACGAAAGCGAACCAGATGCTCAGTTGCAGGCAACCATGC
>Ga0134126_10001926_pt1 | contig 26366 bp, 39 predicted proteins | sample KB31752_FD_96881 | JGI IMG/M metagenome (GOLD analysis project Ga0134126, IMG submission 96881) | Terrestrial soil microbial communities with excess Nitrogen fertilizer from Kellogg Biological Station, Michigan, USA - KB3-175-2 | ecosystem: Environmental > Terrestrial > Soil > Unclassified ... | reverse complement strand
TAAATAAAACGACGCACTCTGTTGAAGACATATCCATTCATACAAGGGAAATAATCGGTATGCTCCTCTTCAAATGCCCCCCAGTCCCTATTCCAAATTGTATTCACATTATGGTAACGAGAGATATGCAAAATATAATGATTCCACAGAAGAATCCATTCATGAGAGGCGGTTGTGAATCGGTAATAGAAGGGAATTCCTGTTTGAGCACCATAAGAATTCTCCAAGACGGGTACCCGGACTGGGAATTCTAATGTCTTTTCCAGTCGTTTCCGAATCTTCTCCATTCGTTCTCTGATAAACAGTTTCGTTTTTATTCGTAGGATAATCCCCCAAAGTTCACGAGGTAGTTTCATTAATTTCGAATAAAATCATCCGGAATAAACCTTCCACTTGATTCTGGATAAGAGTTGACATATTTCCATACAGCGCGCAAGACTTTCGTTTTTTTCTTTCACAATAGAATCAGATGTGAGGGTATGGTAATATTCAGAATTCAATCTGGGTCCGTTTTTCTCTATCCAAGAGCATTTAAAGGCTTCAACACAATCAAATAATTTTCTTCTCGCTTCCAGGGAGCGAATATCTTCTCGCTCGATCCTTTCTTTAAGCTCCTTCTCTTCCAATTCGAATGCTTCCTTTACATCATCCAATGTCAAATGGAATGCAAGTCCAACAATCTCTTCCATTTTTCGTTGAGAGATCGTTTCTTTCATTTTTTATTTTTTGAAAAGACATAGGGCTCTTCGAGTTTTGTGATCATAATGAGAACACTTTTCGAGATTACAGGTCACGATGCCGCAAGAAATACAACGGCTTAAACACCAATCACAGATCCACCGCTTACAAACGGAACATTGAACATCACCCACTCCTTGACACATAAGATTTTAGGACAATTCATCCATACATTCTTTTTATGCATTTATAGAACCGCATTTTTTTATTTGCCTAACGATCCAAGCTACTCACGATGGGAAATTGAACACGGCCGGAGACAAATCTTTGCTCGACGGTCATAGTACATTTGTCCTGCTTCCAATGGATAGATACTTTCCAAGCCTTGTAGTAATGATCGAGAGTTCTGTAATGTTCATGCCTTCTTAACCATACCCCATCATTCTTTTTGTAATGACAAATATGGTGTCCCGGAATATGCCAGGAATGATGTTGAGTTCGTCTATCCAATGCATAACGTTGTGAATACTGCTCCTTTGGAAATTGCAGTTTTCTCTTCAAATGATCGACAATCGCAGCCTTTGTCTTCAACTCCAAAATCTTGATCCATAATTCGCGAGGCAAACGCATTTTTTTTATTCACGAAAACGAGCCGGTTGATCGCACGGCTCAGTTTCGAAACGAGTGAAGAGAGAAACTTTTTCTGTTAATTGACCGTTCACTTGTAGGAGACGAATGATCACTTCAAAGTTACCATAAAGGTGACGGATATAGCGAGGAAAACGGGGGTGCGGGCGATCCACTACCCAATCATGATAGTGGGTCCGCAGATAAAAGGTACTGACTTCATCTTCATACACAGCTTTTGGGAATTTCAAAATATCTTCCAACCGCTTCCGTTTCGCTCTCCAGGTCTTTATCTTCAAAATCTCCTCCCACAATTCTCGAGGTAATTTTGTCATTCTTTATTTTTCAAAACCCACAGTCACACGATTTTTCGACGCACGATTTTTTGTCGCACGATTTTTTGCCGCAAACAGTACACTGACTATATTCGCTCACTTCTTTCAAACAAACAGGACAGATCATAATTTTTTAGGAAACAGGTTCATCTTCAATAGGAACGATTTCCACCCGCACCGGGGGTCGATCGAGGGATGGAATCTGGAGAGTCCGCTCCCTTTCTCGCCGGGACCCCCAACACTTTCTGCAATGGGTTTTCCGAAAGACAAAGAGGCAGAGGAGAATAAAAATGAGACATAAATTAACAATTCCCAAGGGAGTAAAACTCATCGTTCCTTTCTTTTCACTCAAAAGTGCTCAATCTCCGCAATACCTCGCATTCGACGGAAATGATTGCTCAACCCCAACAATTCCGCGTCACCCCAATGAAGAGTATACCCATCCTGATGATCAACCCCGGTGGGGTAAAGATCCCAGAAGAGATCTCCCCACACAGTCTCTTCCAATACTTTGAACCAGTCTTCACCAAAATGAGAGGAGTATTCACCAACGATCATTTTTTTATCGGTCCCCTGTAGGAAATGGAGTCGCGTAACATCTTGGGAATAAAAGTGGTTAGAATAGACATCAAACGGAAGGGTAAATTCTCCCCACTTTCCTAAATTTTGATCGGTGGGACAAAGAACGTTCACACCATACGTCTTCACGACCGTCAAAGTACTCTGTAACCATTCTTCCGTCGGCACCTCGGTCATACTCCCATCTGGCTTTTGGCAGGAATCTCCCAATTCATTTCCCAACTCGACTAGAAACAAAGCGGGTGAATTACGAATTTTTTTTCCCGTGTACTGATTTTCATGATTCATCCATTGGTCAATGAACCAGTAAAACAACCCTCTTGTTTCCAAATCCGTGAAAAAATTCGGACCAAAATCACAGCAGGATCCATTGTACCACCAGTAATTGTCAGTCAAGGGACAGATCAATTTCACCCCTGTCTCTTCTGCACGTTTGAAAGCATAGTCAATAGGTTCCCAGGCAGCGGGATTGATTCCTCTCCCTTTCAGGAACAAACTTTGTTCCTTACCCGAGGAACAACCAAGGGTATGACTCCTGATCACCGTAGCCGACATTTTTTCTGCTACCGAAAACATTTCATCAATCATTGCATGGGAGGGGTACGAAAAATCTTCCATCAATCCCATCCAGTAAGCATTGAACCCTACGGGAACAAACTCTTCTTGAACCAACCATTTCTTTAAACAGTGAGGGCATTCCATTATTCTAAAAGTTCATATATTATTGTCCCGATCAAGGACATTCACATTCGATCACACACTTTTTAAATTGCTCTGCTGCTTTCTCGGCAGGTTCCATTTTCTTGATTCGCTCGGCTTCCTTTTCATATATTCGACGGTATTCTACAACTTGTCGGCGATAATCGATCGCCACGGTTTGTGCCCATTGCAATTCATTTTTTAAACGATAAATTTCTCGGTGAGCATTTTCCAATTCCAAAGACAATCGCTCTGTTTCGTCCATTTTTTTTATTCGTCAAACAAGGCTAATAATTCGTCAAGATCATTTTTTATTTCCTCGAGTCCTTTTTTCAGTATTTCCAATTCGTTTTTTAAAATGTTTTCCAACTTCAACATTAATTGATCCGTTTCATCCATCTTTTATTTTGTTAAAATTACACAATTATTTTCTTTTTGAGGACGAGCATCAAGGTTGTGATCACCCTCATTTCAGGTATTAATTTTTTCAATATTTTTATCAGGCCCCCCGTTTCCTTTTGCGTATTCACCCATTCCAAAAATAGTAGCTGATCGATCTTATTCATTTCATTTATATTTACAACATGTTCTTCCGTCCCCTCCATTTTTATTCGTTAAACAACAATGATATGATCGACACTCTCGATTTCAATATCCCTAATCGTAATCTCGACATGAATTTGTCGCCCCCCCAAACAATCACATTTACGAATGACAAAATGAAGAACTCCATTGTATTCGCAGTTGGATAATGCCATGATTTCGCTGACGATCCATCCGATCCACCCAACAATTCCCAACACTTGAAACAAAAGGGAGACCCCAGCAGGGAGAGTCCCGAGCCCCAATATTTCGGTCAGCGTCATTTTCGCGTTTTCGCATCACACATTTGATCTCGTGACAGAAAAAAAACTCCGACTGTACTCCACCTGACAGATCAACATTTCACCTTTTCCCCAATGAAACAAAAACTCACGCTCACGGAGGCCAAAGAAGGAATCTTTGATTTCGATCTTTCGAAAGCGCAAAGCAAGTACGAGAAAGATTCCAAGAACAAGATTTCGATGGGGAAGCTAAAGATCGGAAAGGATACGGTCGAGGCGATCTTCACGGGGGAACTTTCGACGAACGGGTATGCCCATAACAAGGCTGACTGGGGGGAGACTTATTCGATCGGGATGCGGTTGGATGAGGATCAAGTGGAAGCGCTCCAGGCGCTCACCTTAAAAGTCGTCGATCTTTGTCCTGGTTTTGAGATCACCGACCCCCTCAAGGATGATATTGTGTATTTCAAGTTGAAACTCAATAAGGATCAAAAATCATTCGCGGTCAAGTCCAACATCAAGTTGGACCCCAAGAAGGATGCCATGATTTCTTCAGGAACCGAATTCACAGCTCGTTGTGAACTCTCCCTCTACGTTTCGTTTGATGCGCAGAAAGCGGGTGTGACGATGAAACTCCTCGCGCTCGATTTTGAACAATAAATTTTTTATTGTCCTCGATCTCTTCTCGCCAACGTCTCTACCACTTCTTGCCATCCCCGACGGTACACTTTCGGTTCCGCTTCGGGGATGATTCCTTCTCGGGGGTAACAACGCGCTGTTTTTTCCTTGACTAGATCGATCGTGAATTCATTAGGCAGATGGAGACGTTTCCAACATTCTTGCAGAAAAGAAAAATCGAATCGACATTCCATTCGGTTGTGATCCCAGGACCGAGCGCCGTAGATATCCGTAAAAAAAGCTTCATGGCCTTTTTCTTTCCAGGGAAAAACAACGACGGTATATGGTTCCGCGGTTCCTGGACGTTTGACGGTATACAGCATTGTATCCCTTTCTTCAATGTAATAAGTTTCGAATTCATACGGTTCGGTAATAGGTTCATATTGAGGTGGGTGGGAGACGCATTTCACATCGTTCCCACCTTTCAAAACGTCCGGTTTATCAAACCAAGACACTTCCCCTGGTCCTTGGACCTCTTCCCACATTTCCTCGGTCACCGGTTCAGGAACAACAATGAAATAACGGTATGGTCCCGGCACGACTTTATCAATGAATCGTTCCCCGTCCATGGTCACCAATAAAAAATTTCCTTTTAATTGTCTACGGAACCACTCCTCATCGTTCTGATGGACCTGATCAAAGAAGACTTGGTATCCAACCGATTCCCAGGGTTGAATCCATTCCTCTGAAAAAACATAAATCGTGGGGATCATTTAAAATTTTAGGCCAAAACTAATTTTAGAGCCGTACCGCAGTGGGGGCAGGGAATGGTCGCCGGAGGACTCACAACCGTCACTGGCACGACGGTATTCAACTGTTGGGTAGCATAGGAAAGTGTAAAGTCGACGGAAGGCGACCCAGTCGTATCTTTACCTTTACACCAAACGAAAATTCCATTTTTTGGACCGTCCTTTTTTACCCAATCAGTCCTTTTGGCGACATCATCATACGTCTCGACATACCCTCCCCAGGATTGCGGCCCCGGCTCGAACCCTAGCAGAAGAGGCCCCTTGTAGTAAATCCGGTAACAAGTGAATGCCCCCAAGGCGTCATAGGTCGGTCCGGCATCATACGACATAATATTCACCCAAGCGATATCTCCTCCCGCATTTTCCATCGCATCAATATTCATTCCCATATACTGACTCCCATCACTCCCGTACGCTCCAGTAGAGAATCCCGCAAAGGAAATCAACGGGCATCCTTTTTGTTTCAGATCCTGGATGGCCATCGTCAAACTTCTCCGGTCACTGTACCCCACTTCCCAATCGACATCAATCCCATCACAGTGAAGATCGTTCATTAGATCAATACAGTTTTGCGTATGGAACGGTTGCGGGGTGGACCAGTACGTGCTTCCACCCACACTCAACATTACCTTGACTCCTTTTTGCTGCAACAATCCAATGGCTTTCGCTACCACCCCAAAATCCTGAGAAAATTCCAACCCTGTCCCCGCAAAACTGTTACTCCCCTTGACATATCCTATGTTCGGTTGGACAAAAGCGATATTCACGATCGTGACGTTGGTCAAGAGAGCCAGATCCATTTTCGTAGGATCACTCGTCCACGGTGAGGACCAGGACGGGTAATAAAGTCCTACAGACATGTTCACCCCTTCACACTTTATTTATATACTGACTCTCTCCTAGTTCCGTCCAACCAGGATCATTAACGCAGTGACGACATAGATGACAAAAGACAATTGCATTCTTCACTTTAACAATGTACAGTAAATCGCTCTTCCTTTTCCCACAACATTCACAATCGGTATGCCTTGCCATCTCTTCGGCAGCTTCCTTGGGAAACAGATCCACCAACATTTTTATTCCTGGTAAACAAGTCCTTGGTCGAATCCGCGCCTCATCCGCATCCCGTCATCGGCGTAGTAATCTAGAAATAAAAAATCATGTTTTTCCGTGGTGGCCAACTGGTAAAGCTGGAACCACTCTTCAAAGTTCAAATCCATTTGGAATTCTTCATAGATCACTTCAACTTCCTTCATATTTCCAATCTTGTAAATCAAGGCACACGTCCAACCAGTCCGAATCGTCTTTGGTATTTCCTTGTACCCCTGACTCATCATAATAAAACTGGCGGAATAGTGTCGATGGCGGGTATTGACCCCGACGAAATACTTTTTCATTGGTCCCGAAAAGAGTTCACTCCCCACCTGGTCATCAAAGATAATCAAGAGTCGATCGGCAAAGGTCTTTAATTTCCCATGGTCTTTCAAGTAAGTCACAATCTTTTTCTGTCGGTCGAGAATCGTTGCCAACGTTCCGGGATCATAGACATCCAAGAAACGATCGTCAGCTATTTCGGGACTGAACGGTTCGGTCAAGACATCGTCCAATTCTTTTCCAAGAGGTAAGGGTTGGATGGGACTGTTCTTTTCTCGGTTCTGTTGATGCTCCAAGATCCATTTTTTCAAGGGTTTGTTTTCTATCAAAATCGGTTGTCGCTTCAACCAATCCCATTTCGAATCACTTTTCACCGTAGGAGAAAAAATATAAATTTGGTGGAAATAATTCTTATACCCGTTTGCCAGCATATTAATAGCCGTCGTCGTTTTTCCTTTTCCCTTGGGGGCAATGAGTCCCATCGTGAATTCATGGATTGGCATGAGTCCTTTTCCGTGGGGAGGAGGAGGATGGTCATCACCTCTGGGGACAGGAATTTGTCTTACTCTTAAACCATCAAACATTTTATTTTCGTGAAAGAACAACCTTCCCGTGAGGTTCCTTGGGTTCCTTTGGCGCTCCAAACAAATATTTTTCGTGTGCACGTCGTTCCCGTCTCCGTTCCTCCAACCGTCTTTGTGCGTCCGCATTAATCTCGTCGATACTTTGGGATGAAGGGATCATTGCGGTTTTATTATTCATACTTTATCGCAACCGCATCTTGACATTCCGAAGACGTCCGAAGGGGCTATGGATCACTCGTGGAAGAGGTTGGAGAGGAGCAGGAACAAATGCAGGTCGGACCTCAGGCGATGGTGGAGAGGTGAGGACGGGAGTCTGTACCAAAGGTTCCTGTCCCTTTTCTTGTTCCTTGATCAGTTTCTTTTGTTTGCGTTTCTCTGCAGCGATTCGTTTCTTCTCCATCTGCAACGCTTCTTCCTCCCGTCGGGATTCTTCTTCTTGCTGTCGCTTTTCAGCTTCCTCCGCTAGCTTCCTCAATCGAGCCTCCTTTCTCTTCTCAATGGCGGCTTTCTGTTTTTCAGTCAATTCCTTTTTCTTTTTTTCCTCGGGTTCTTTTTTTACCTCGACTTCTTTTTCCTCGTCTTCTTCTTTTTCGACCTTTTTCTTTTTCGGTGCCTTTTCCTCATTCAAATCAATCGTCTTGACGGTACGTTTCATTTTTTATTTAGGAGGAACTGCGGCCATCAACTCATGGTAGGTCTTGTAATGATCTGCCAGGACCTGAAACATCAATTTCTTTTGCTTGGCTAATTTCGCTTTTGGGGAGGGGGACTTTGGAGTTGGCACCGCTTTTTCCTGTTTACGTTTCGTGATTTTTTTCTTTTCCACAATTTCATTCTCACATCGGGGCTCCTTTTGTTTCTTTGATACCATTTTTTATTTTAAGTCAAGAAGGTTTTTGTTTCGGGTCCAGTAAAAGTAACAGAAACTGCATCATCCCGTTATAAGGTGCAGGTGTGAACGGTAACGTCTCGGAAATCACCAACGCCAAAAAAGTCATACTCTGGGTCACAATCAACGCGACCGTACCACTATCCATTAGGTAAAGAAGTTTTTTTTATTTTTGTCGTTGTTTTCGGACAATAGGAATCCGTTCATCCATAGGTTTCCCCTGATGTTTCCTTGTTGCCTTGATTCCCGCCGGTCGACGAGGTACATCAGTATTAATGGTGAGGACAGGTCGCGCAGGCCGACTTCGTTGTCGGACAGCAGGAATCCGTTGTTTTCGGACAATAGGAATCCGTTCATCCATAGGTTTCCCCTGGTGTTTTCGTGTCGCCTTGATTCCAACCGGTCGGCGTCGAACATCAGTATCAATGGTGAGAGGAGGACGGGATCTTCGGGGAGTTGGAGTTGGTACAACTCTTCCTGACCCCCGTACGTTTTCTTTTTGTTTCTTTCGCACCAATGATGTCAATTGTTCGGAAGCTTTACGCTTGATAATGACATTAGGGAATTCGTATTGATTGTAAAAATCGCTTCTACGCAAACCCACCGTCGGTCTTTCCGTCGGAATGGGGTTAGCAGCAAAATATCCTTCTCTTTTCGGTTCAACATAAATAGGGTGATCAATGTCCATTCCCGTCGGCCCGACGTGAACCATTTCGGCCAGTCGTCTGGGTCGCACCTTTTTGAGCACTCGCTTCGACCTCTCTCTTCTGAGGGGTGGAGGTGAAGGAAGGCGAGTAGGACCAAAAGAAAGGTCGACGGGGTAGGGAGGGAAGGCTTGATTGGGAAACGTCCCCTTGACAACAGGAATCCCTTTGGATTGTGTTCCTTTTTCCTTTACATCTTTTTCGTATTGAGTCTCCTTATCCCCCGTTTCATTTTTAAACTGAACCCCCTTATCCCTCGTATCTTTTTCATACTGAGTCTCCTTTTCCTTGTCCATCTTACTGTACTGACTCGCACTCGTCCTCTGTTCCACCCCTGCTTGACTCGCCGTCGTCTTCAAACTCTTCACCAAAGGGTGAGGCTCTTCCGACGTTCCCACCACCGCTGATGCGAATTCCGAGTGATCTTTTTTTGAATCGACTTGTTGATCCATGGGGACGGTCCGTTGAAACGGGGACGGAACGATTTCCCATCCCTCCTCTTTCGGACCTATCACTTGATTCATCTCCGGAACCCCTCGTTCCATGATAAATCGAGGAGTCGATTTTCGCCCCACAATATTTTTTTGTATTTTCATCAAATTGTCATCAAAAAAAACTGTGTCGGTGATGAGCTTTGGTGGTTTGGAAGGGGGAAGAGTTTGAATAAACGGATGGGGATCAAACGATTGCCACCAATTCCCGTGACCAGCGTGCCCTCCATACGAATTTTCCTCACGTTTTCCAACAGGAGTTCCTTCTGCAGGACCTATTTTTCGACAAAGACCCCATGACAATCCAGACGCCCAAGACATGTCTTAACCAATCATACTTTATTGTATTCCAAGACCAGAAATCCCCCGACGGGTCGGATTCGAACCATAAGCTTCTCCGTTCAACATTTTTCCCACGACCGGTTGCGGCATTGGAACGGCTCCAGTTCCGACCACATTCGTCCCTGGCACTCCATCCACTTGGGCAGAAGGCTGTGATGATCCCCGCAGTAAATCGTTGGGTTCGGGTTGGTATCCTCCCGGGACGATCGAAAATAATTGTCCAGTACGTTTCGCAATCCTCACGGTCGCCAGTTTTCTTCGCCAGGAAAAATCGCCGAGGGAGGAGAGCCATGGTTCTGTACGCTTATCCGGACTTTGGACATCATGATAACTCCACCCATATTGATGACGGAACGATCGATTCCCGACCCATTGACGATCTCGACACCGAGCCGGTCCTCCCACATTGTCATACCCCACCGTATTTCCATCCTGAACATTGCTTCCTAGATTATTTGCTCTATCCCCGGCCCAGTAGGGATCATAGGCCCAGGGCATCATTGGACTACTTTGTCGGAATCGAGTCTTGACGACGGTATCCCCTACACTCCCCACCCTACCCGGTCGTGACGTGGTTAGATTGTTTGGTTTCACAGCATGAATCAACGAATCCATCCCTTTTTGGAAACATACTTTATTAAAGGCTCGGTCGGTATTTTTTGTCCACACTACCGTTACGGTGAAACTGGGGAGCCTTGGGTTGTTCCTTCATATACGAATCCACTTTTCCCTTTAAATGATGAATCGCAGCTTCTTTTCCTCGTTCGATCGCATGGTTCACGACGACTCGTCCCACTTCCTTTCCCACTCTCACCCCCACTTTTCCTGCTGTTTTTGCATGTTCCCGCAGACGTTTCCCTACTTTTCGGACTCGATCCATATCCAACGGAACATATATTAATAAGTCCCTCTCACTCTCTTGGGTCCCTCTCTCCTCACCACTCTTCCGTTTTGGGCCGTAGGAGTGACTCTGTCAATGTTCGTCTTGAGTTGTCGCAGGACTCCCAGCTTCAGGGAAAAGGAGAGACCGTTCAAGGACAAGATTCGATTTCCATTCCCGAGCGTCAAAAAGAAATCAAAGGTATTGAGGGATTGCAGTTGATCATAGGTGAACCATTTTTGGGGATCTGGATCACGGTACAGGATCGTCCCGCCGGGATTCACATTCACCGGTATCTTTGCCAACTGAGGTCCCGCTTTCCCTCCTCCTAAATTGAAGGCTCCCGCGGGTAGGTAGATATCAACATCACTACCTAACTTTGTCGAATTGACATACAAATAAGCGGGTCCCGAAACGAGATCCACATTCGGACTCACCAGGGTCGTTCCAGTGGAGGCAGTCGTACCGGCGGGGAAACCAATGTACAATCGAGGATTGGTATTACCCGAATTGGGAGGGATTCCTGGACTTCCCGGTGAGCCAAACGAAAACGAAAAGGAGGTTGTGGAGGCTGTAAAAGTGAATCGTTGAATCGAAGGACTGTACGTCACCGTCCAGGTATTTCCACTTCCACTCGACCCACTGGCTTGATTCAAGGCGGTGGCGAGGAGGGGGGCTAACATATACGCCGTGTAATTCCCCACAGGGATCGTCACCGTCTGACTCGTAAATCCGGTTTCATTCAAAACAAAGTTTTGGTTGGCGGTATTAAAGACATACCAAGAAAAAGGAATTTGGGCTTCCAAAATCTTGATGGCCACAATATCCTGCAAAGGCCCTTTTGCCGCTACTTCAAAGATGGGCCAGTCAAGAGCGGAGACTCCGGTTTGGTAGGAAGAAGTCGCATCGAGGGAATCGAGGGCAAATTCAAAGTATTCATAATTATCATTTAAACCAAAATTATCCCCCATCGAAAATCTGATTCATACTTTATTGAATCAAGTCGAGGTAATTGTTCGGACGAAGGACCCACATGACGTCGACGTAGGACATGACTTCAATTGAAAACCCTGTCGCTTGCCCTGATGACCACATGACATTGAAGGAAATATCACTCTGTTCTTCTGCATTCAAACCCGAAATCTCGATTCCATTCGAAGTTTCGAAATTGATGGCACAAGCATACATACATGACGGAGCGTTTCCAGCAACGCAGGAAGTGGTCGCCTCCAACTTTAGGTAATCAGGAACACCGACGGGGGAATAACCGGCAATGGCATAAGAATAATCGTATTCAGGGTAGATCACGGTACTGCTCGTCGTAATCGCGGGGATGGCCCAGTTGAGACAGGTTGTGTTTGTCGAGAGGCGATAATCTCCCACAATGTTCAGTAATTTTTCCAGTTCCACGTAGGCTTCTGCTCCTCCGTTACAAATCGAACTTCCCACATTGGCGGAAAGTTGGACGGGTGCAGCCGGAAAGTAGCGACCGCCAATTCGGAACTGATACTGTTGCATCGTCGATCCGGTCGAGGAGCTGGTCAAGGTCGAGGAGTCAAAGAGGCAGGCATGGGAATCATACTGCAATCCCACCGGTTGTCGACGTTGAATGGCAAAGAGACCTTTGACCGATCGAGATCGTTCCGTGATTTGCAATTGGAGGGAAGAGGACCCCTGAGTGGTGAACTGAAAGTAATGCCAGGTCGAAAATTTGATGGGAACTCCACCCGTCTCTAACCCCCGCAAAAACTGTTCATCATAAGTATCGTCGAATTCAATGATTTCCGGGATCAAATTAATATTTCCGATCGCATAAGTAGGAGGAGCAGTATTGGCTTCCACTCCCACAGGTTGATACAAACAAGCCGCCGCTTGTTCCAGAGTAATTTCAATTGCCAACTGGGAGGCCATGTATTTTGTCGGAATGAGCTTGTCCTGAGTAAACACTCCCAGAGCGAAATTGACCATGTACCGACGGACGGAATAAACCCCGTTCGGAGCAATTCCTCCCGGGAGGGTAGCCGGTTGGGAATTGTTGGGAACGACGCCCAGACCCACTCCATTCGTCGTTTCTTTCGAGTTTGGTGCTCCCACGAATCCTCCTTCAATACCTTGAATGTAAGCCTGTCGACCATTCACACGAGCATCCCACGCGACCGATGAGGGTGTGTTGTCGGTATTCATACTTGCCTGGAACCCTTGAACGACCCCAGCAATTCCATCCGCAATCGAAGTCTGATCCATATCGGCTCCCTGCCGGGTACACGTCCATTCGGTCAAACATCGGACGAGAACATTGTACTGCAACAAATCTTCTTGTGGTGACGCACCATACAACAATCGAACACGATTGAACAAGGACTGAATATTGTTTTGAATGCGAACCGCATAGGCGCCAGGGTTGGTGGGACCAAAGAGGACGACATCAAACTGCATCTTGGTATTCAAAGGGTTCACGTAACCCTGTGCCGGGAACTCTAGTCGAATAATCTGACCGGGTTGAAAGGAGGACCCATTCTTTGGCGGGATCCGAGGGGTCATCTTGACCGCCTTGTTGGCTTGGGAAGGATAAGAACTTAACGTTAGATCGCAAGTACTAACGTGCATTCCACGGCGTCACGACCTGTTCATCGGACGGGAAATACTTGAAATGGTCAGCCATGGCTTCAAAAAAACATACTTTATTTAGACCGTCCCGGGAATTCGATTCAAGGTATGCTCTACTAGTCGTACATATTCCAGCACAGAAGCGCCCCCGAGAGTCGCGAATCGTTGCCAGCGCCGGAACCCATTCTGTTCCTCTTGCGCCGACACGATCTTCCAATTCGCCGCTCTCAAATGACTGGTCGAATGGGCCCCCAAACCGAACCCCACATGAGGGATTTTCACCCTCACGACCGTACATGCTTCGTCCGAAATATGACTCGAGATCAGGTCCCCGTAAATATGATAAAAGGTCCCTCTTCCCCCAGGTCCCGTATACACTGGATTCGTCGGGGCCGCTCCTCCATTGAACATCACTCCTCTTGAATTACTCTCCCACATGGCCAGACAGAACGCAGCTGTACCTCCTAAAGAATGACCGGCAAAGATAAATGTCTGGACTTGCCCCCTCAATTCCTCGACCAATTCCATCGCGGACCTCACGAGACCGAGATCGCAGTACCCCCCACTCGTCGCGATGATCTACTGATCAGTCTTTTCACAAAAATGAAATCGATCAAGATGAAACCCCAGATCAAAAAGAAGACCCCCCAGATCCAACTCGAGGTCGACCGCCTCATCGCCGCCCAGTGTTGGTTCGAGAATCAGCTAATCACCCTCACGAACCGCGTCGACCAACTCGAGCGGCTCGTCCAGAGAATCGGGGCCGCCCCGGTTGAGTAATGGTTTGATGAATAAAATGAATCGATTGAAACGGTCTGAATCTTTTCCCCGAATGGTGGGAATGGATGAGTTGGTCGAGGTGCTGGATGTGAAATTTCGGAGAGATGAAAGACGCACGGCGCAAATGTGGATTCATTTGCGGGATTTGGAGGAGCGAGTGGAGCGGGCAGAAGGAGGGATGGGGAGAATTGTCCGATTTTTAAATAGAATATGCGATCTTTGGTCTTACCTTGTCGTCCGCTCGATCGAGAGAGGAGGTGAGGGAAGTTCCCTTGAGACCGATGATGCAGATCCCCGTGGAGGCGTCGAACCAGGCGGCCAGGCGGGGGGAGATGGAGGAGGGAATGAGTTCGTAGGGACCGAGGGAGGGAAGGGGGGCTTTGTAGAGGGAAATAGCAAGGAGGAGAGGGATACGATCGTCGGGAGAAATGTAACCTGCGACTTGATCGAGGGAGATGGGAATGTATTCTCCCCCGAATGGGATTGTGGTCATGGGAGGAGGCGGCATACTTTCTTACGGAAATAAAAATGGTACCTTATCCCTTTGTGATGGAAGATGTCCCCGTGTTTAGGAAAAGGGATGTCGATTGGTTTGGATTGCCTGAATTGTACGGGATTGAAAAGTATAGAGTCATTGAAGATGTGACGTTTGGGGATAGTTATGATTCCGGGAGGTCTCTTGTGCCGATCCATAGATATGACCGTCTCCAGCGATTCGCCTCGATCGTGAGAAAACTATTGGGGCAAGGACCGCCTGTGCCCGAGAGAGTCCTGAGGGGAATCAATTGGGTGGATGATCGGAAAGAGTATGTCTGGAACGATATTCGGTTCCAGCTGAAAATGATGGGGGAGAGTCGGTGGTACAATTCGATTCCCGAGATTATTGCGTATTTTGAATATCCCTTGAAAATGCGAACCGAGGGGATCGACCTGAAAGGGGTTTTTGACCAGTTTCAAAAAATGTCCTGGAAATTTGATCATATCGAGTGGCCCGAGAGGAGATATTTTCCTAATTTGCGGTACATTGCTTTTCGCTTGTTTGAAATGCATGGAGTCGAGTTCGAATACCATATACCCATCCTTCAAACTCCCCGAAAGTTTCCCGTCTTGAATGAAGTATGGGAGAAGTTGACTGAATAAAAAATGGAGGAGGATCATGTGGATAAGAAACGTAAAGCAACGGATACCAAGAATATCCAGGATATCATTCAACGGAATATGGATTCGCAAAAGGAATTGTGGGAAGTCATTTTATTTCTTTTGAATAAAAACTAAGGCGTCAGGTATGTGGCCGTGAATTCGATCCAGAGCCCACTTTCACCAGAGGTAATCGTTCCGGCAGGGGCATCAGTGGACGAACCGAGACCGGAATAGTAAATGACTTCGTTTCCGGTGGGATGATACGTTCCGCCCGCGAGGGTGACGTTTGCGGCGGGAGGACGGACACCGAGCGACAAAATTCCATTAGACGTTCCCGTGTAGTTGTTGGTGGAGGCAGGGAGAAAGGTAAGAGAGGTTTTGGTGGGAAAGGGAAGACCCATGATACAGAACCCTTGACCCGAAGTTCCTGCCGAGGCATTGAACACCATGGAGAGGGAGACGGTGACGACGTTTCCGATTTTGGTCCAGTCGTTGTAAAAGTATTGTTCCGAAGAGGAGAGTCGAGTATAGGTACTTGGAGCAGCGATTTCTCCTGCCGTGGGAGTCCATTGACCGGTTTGGTAGAGTTCCGAACCGTTGAGATTGAAATGACCTGTGACGGAAAGATCGGATTGGGTGACAACATCCCTAAAGGTGGACGTATTTCCCGTGTTGAAAAACTGTCCGTCGATGACGACCTGAGAGTTGGTCCAGACGAGTTTAGGAGAGAACGTTCCCGGACCATTTGAAGCTGTTCCAAGAGCTCCTCCACCTGCGCCCATCAGATGAGGACCATTATCGGTGACGTCGTAATGCAATCCATTATTATCCGTCGTTCCAATAAAGAAATTACCATTTACAGTAACGTCTCCCGTCACGATTTCATTTCCTTGTAGATTGAGTTGCGGACCGCAGGAGATATTCCCGCAAGCTAAATCTTTGTTAATATTGACACTAGTTGACGACCAAACAATGACTGGGGTAACATTGGCTGCATTGGGGGTCACACCGTTCGTCGTGTCCGTGCAATAACCTAATTGACCTCCTCCGAAACCGGAAATGGAGGGACCATTCACAGTGGTGCTATGAGTAATGATGTTAACATTGTCAAATACACTGATAAGTCCGGTGAGAGAAGGAGACGTGTTGAGAACAATCGATCCCGTCCCGGTCGATGCACCCGTGATGGCGATCGTCCCCGAAGAAGTGATAGGAGAACCCGAGACGGAGAGAAAAGAAGGAACGGAAATACCGACAGAAGTGACTGACCCCGTAGAAGGAGAACCCCAAGTGCTTCCTCCCGTACCGTTGGAGATGAGGACTTGACCATTTGTGCCTGTAGAATTTTGTCCGATTCCTCCGGACGTAGTGGAGAGAGGTGTGGTGAGGGCCAGGGATGCTGCCGTGAGAGCTCCTGGGATTTGTACTCCCGATGAAGTCCAGGAGAGGGCCTTAGGGACAACTCCGTTTCCAGGAATAGCACTTCCTCCAGAAACACCGAGGGAGCCTCCTGTATTTCCAGCAAGGGAAATACTATCGTTTACTTGATTATAAACGAATCCATTTTGATAATTTTGGGGGCCGACCTCGATCACTCCCGTAAATTTTGGAGCATCCGCGGAAACGATCCCCGAAAGAACCAAGGATTGTCCCGTAGCGACACCAATGTTAGGGGTGGTGAGAGTGGGAGTGTTGGCAAGAACGACACCCCCCGAACCAGTGGAGATGGATGAACCGGTACCACCGGATGTTACAGGAATGGGAACAGTGGAAGTGAGCGTTTGCGTTGCGATGGATGTTGCCGTCGCGTTCCCCAGAGTAGGTGTGATCAGGACGGGGTTCGTATTGAGGACGACAGCGCCAGTACCGGTTGCCGTCGTCACCCCCGTTCCGCCCGAAGTGACGGGAACGGGAGCAGTGGAGGTGAACGTTTCCGTAGCGACCGAAGTTGCATTGAGGGGTCCGACCGTGAATGTCATTGGGATTGAAAAAACATACTTTATTGAGTGTAGTAGGTGAGGGATCCCTTGAAGGTAAAGGTATACGTAGAAGCAGTAAAGGCGACATTGAAATTAGTGATGGGGGAATAAATCGCTGAATACTCAGAGTAAGGCGGGATTCCGAGGTCGGCTTCGAAAAAGGTGGATTTTCCCCAGATGGATACCGTATTTCCGTCGTAGGTGTAGGTTCCAGCGGGAATGGGAATGACTGCTTCATAGACATAGAGTGCTTCCTTGTAACCGGCCGATCGGCCGACCAGTTCGTAAGGGTAGGGATAGGTGGGGGAGAGAAGGGTAGGGATACCTGTATCCCCAGCAATTCCATTGGGATACGTCGTATCCGTGAGAGTGGAGGAAACGCTGATGACATCATTCCATAAACCAATGTCGGAGATGGGAAAAGGGAGATTCCGAATTCCTAAAAAAAGACCTCCATTAGTTAAATAAGATTCTCCCGTTGATTGGAGGGAAAGGGCGAGAGCGATCGTCACTTGATTTCCAATTTTGGTGTAATGACCTTCCTGCTCGAGGTATGTGACCGTGGCACCAGAATTGATGGGCGGGTCAATATTGCCAGCGGCTCGGCGGTAGGTGAAGATCGGTGTCCAGTTACCTTGCGTGTAGAACTGTTTTCCATCGAGTTGAAAGACGGTGGAGGGAATGTTGACGGTGGAGGAGGCAGTGAGAGTCTGGACATTCAATGATTGGATCGTGGCAGACGTGGAAGAAACGTCCTGGAGGGTTGATGAACCTTGCACCGTCAGTCCTCCTTGGACCGTCAATCCTCCCAGACCAACAAGGACGAGGTAACATTGAAGGTCGCTTGAAACAATCGTGGGAACTTCCATTGAATTGGCAGAGAGGAAATTACAGGTGACTGATTGGGAAGCCAAAACAGAATTCGTCGTGATCAATTGTGTGACGTTGATATTGGAAGATTGGAAATTCGTCGTGATGATATTGACTGCCTTGACGAGATCACCGTCGACTTCATTTGTGACGATCATCACAGGAGGGGGACATATATTATTGGGATATATAGAAAAGGGTGATTGTAAATGTGACCGTTCCGTTGACTTGGAAGGTGGCAAGTTGGTTGAGAACTTGATTCCAAAAGTTCATTGATGAGGAGGAGGGGATGGCTTGAAGGGAGAGGGGGGTATCGATATTCGTAGATGTGATCAGCTCTGTGGATACGTTATTGTTGAGGGAGAGGGGAAGACCAGTGAGGGAGAGATTTGTGGCCGAAGCAACGACTTGAGATGAATAGGTCATTGTGCAGACGACAAAATTCTGAAAGGTGGTGTAGAAAGCTTGCCATGTGGGGTTCGTCTCGACCCAGGTTCCTTCGTTCGCCTTGATTTTCGGGGTGAAGGGAAGAGCCGTGGAATCAAGGTAGAGAAGGGTGACTTGTCGGGAAAGAGATCCAGACCCTGTGATGGTAGTGGGAGTGTGGGTGATGGAATTGATGAGAGAGCTGGAGGTCAGGAATGATTCAGGATTTTGATCAGAGACTACCGAAGCGATCGACGGATGTGAGGGTGTGGTGGGGAGAGAGAGGGAGAGGGAGGTAGTCGAGACTCCCGAAAAGGTAGCGGCAAGATCGATAAAGACAATGGTGGCCGCTGAAAGTTTCAAATAGGACCCCTTTTGACGCGAGTACTGAAAACTTCCACTATCGACGACGAATGTGGGAGTATAGGTGGAAGGAAGTTGGGTGAGATAGAGACCCGTGACTTGGATAGAAAAGGATCCAGAGGAAAGAGGGGTTGGAGTGGTGAGATCTGGATTCGTAAAGGAGATGAGTTGGTTCGCGGCTGTCGCAAGGATGGGTTGATCAAGGGTGGTGATGATATTGAACGAGGTGTAGGGGAGATCGGTGAGAGATGAAATAGGAGGAGACGAGACGGAGAGAGCTGTGACGGTGGAGGAGGTTGTGGAACCCGCGAGTTGAAGTTGGTAGACCAAAAGTGGACCGGTTTGATAATAAATTCCCGTTTGTAGGGAATAGTTCACCGTTCCCAACGTACCCCCGTTGGCGATCAGGAAGGGAGTGTAATTGGTATAGCTCGGGGTGGAGTATATGTTACCCGTAAGGTATAGATCGCCATAGAATGTAGCGCGCGTTTCAGATAAGACGAGTCGTCTGGTGCCGTTGAGTATGAATTCAATCGTTCCTGACCCTGTCGTTTGGAGAGAGATGCCAGAGGAGCTTGAAGAAGATTGGAGGAGGGAAAAATCATTCTGGGAGAGGACGAGGGAGGAAGTCCCGTCCGTGGTGGTGAGGGAAGAGGTTGTAATCGATGTGGCATTAAGGGTAGGGATCGAGGCGGTTGTGGTTGTGAGGGTAGGGATCGTTGCGGTGGTTGAGGAGAGGTTATTGGTTGTGATGGAAGTGGCCGTGAGAATGGGGATGGAGGCCGTGGTTGAGGAGAGTTGATCTGTTGTGACGGAGGAGGAGGTGAGAGTAGGGACAGAGGCGGTTGTAGACGAGAGTTGATTGGTGGTGATGGAAGTTGAGGTAAGAATGGGGATCGTGGCCGTGGTTGAGGTGAGGGTAGGGATCGAGGCGGTGGTTGAGGAGAGGTTATTGGTTGTGATGGAAGTGGCCGTGAGAGTGGGAGCGGTAAGTTGAGTGAGAAGTGCTGATGCAGAAGTGATCATGGTCGCTTCCAGAGTGAGCGTTCGGACATCCGAAACATTCAGAGAGGTGCCCTGGACTGAATCTGAAATGATCGTCACGGCTGTGATCTTGTTGGCAGTAATGTCAGTAAGTTCGGAAGTGCTGGCTTGGATATCATCGGCAATGATATTGTCTGCTCCATCCATCGTTTTACCAAACATTAGTGATTCAAACATCAGTCCTGGGATGCATACAAAAATACCCAAAGAATTGTGGGATGAGATTTTAGGTTGGAAACGACGGAGAGCATGGAAGGAACGGTTGAAGTATGTTCATGATTTGTTGAAGAGGACCTTGTTGATCATCAAGGACGATTTGTTTTTCATGTACGAATACTCGATCGTCAATGAACACTGGGCCATTTACTTCTACGTCACGGTCCAGGGTGTGGTATTTCGTTCCAAATATTATGGACCGAAGAAGAAGCCGACTCTGGAAGATCGTTTTGAGTTGGTAACCAACGAACCCCGGCTCGAGTCTCTCCTCCTTGATGCTGTCGAAAGGGGTTATTGTTTTTTGGAATTGCATTGTCTGGTGGAGGAATGGTATGACCGAGAATTTGAATTGAATGAAGTTCAGTTTTTAATCGCCAATGAACAACCCATGACCCAATTCATTCAAATGATGATTTATCCGGACGAAAACGAAGTTGTTGTTCACGTTTATTATGTCGGGAGACTCCCGTGATAAAAAAAGGAACATAACTTTTTTTCTTGTTACATTCAAGGGTGACGGAAATCACAGTAGAATAAAAGTTATGTTACGATTGTTAAAAAAAACACCGTTCCTATGCGTCCAAAAAAAGGATCATAACTTTCGGGTAACCGATTAAATTTGGGATTCAAAAATCATAGTTCAATGAAAGTTATGCTCCATTATGAAACACTATGATTTCCGTCAATATTGTGGGAGCTAAGCAAGCGTATTTGACCTAATATGAATATAGGGTTTGAGATCGAAGTCTTCCCCGGTGATGAGCCCCCACATCTGATTACGATTCATCCTGTCCGAAGAGGGTTCGGAAACTTCAACGAGTTGGATGTCATAGATCAAATTGCTCTACAGATCAGAAATCGTGTAGTGGAAGGAATTCAAAGGCATCGTCATTGGACTCGTCAAGAAATTGATCAACGCGTCACGGGGTTCCTTTCGGCTCTCAATCTTGATCAAGGAGGGGACCATGCATTTGAAGATCATCTTCATCTCAATGATTTGAATGGACGAGTGTTTATGGATGTGCTAGAACGGATTCATCAGAGTAATCAACTCTTGGGGATTTTCGACATTCAATGGACGTTCACGATCGACCCTAGTGTTTACCTTCGCGGAGGAAAAGGGATTTCACCTCCTTCTTGGGCCCCGAAAAGATTTTTAATGGAAACATGGGTCGACCAGGGTGTGAATTGCGCCGCCTATGCTTTGATCCGCTTGAAGGAATTGGACCGACCAAATCCTCGTAGAGCGAAGCGGAGTAATGCACAATTTATTGACGAAGCGAGAGCGATCTGTGAAGAATTTGGATGGGGTGAGGTAGTTGTTCTGAATGATCTCAAAAAATGGGTTGTGAAATATCCTGAAGAATTGATTTGTGTCGTCAGTCATCCTGGGTTGATGGGTCAAACCGTAAGGGGAAGTCAATACAACAACGAAAAAATCAGATATCTCTTCTACGATCCTATTCAAGCACATTACGCCGCCTGCCAGTCCCCAAACAGTATTCTGGAAGCCAATGGACGACACGCAAACTATGGTTGGTGCTCTTCGTGTTTTGTGGGATTCAAAAGATCTATGGGGCATAACGAATGCAATGTCGATGGTTTGACGCGGAAAAGAAAATTGACCTGCAGAAATTGCGGTATTATTCACCATTCGCCAAAGGAATGTCAATTCGCACGATGTTCTTATTGTGACCGAGCCTACAAGAAGAATCTCTTCATCCACCGTTGTCCTCTTTTCATGGATGAGAAAAAAAAGGAGGCTTGTGAATTTCTTCAGCCGGGACAACCAGCAGATGGGAAGATTCAAGCTCTGATTGCCTATGATTTCGAAAGTCGATTCAGTGTCATGGAAAGTCACCGGGAAAGTCCTCAGGAATTCGGGATCGATGAAGATCATCAGTTCACGGGGGAAATTGTGGAGAGAGGATTTCTGGTCCAACGACATACGGTCGACCTCATCTGCGTCAAGGTCTGTTTTACCCATGAAGAAAAAGTTTTTTCTTTGCAAGACGGAGAACCGGTCCTTCGGTTCATTGATTGGTTATTTTCATTTAACGGTGGAAACAATCGCGTGTTTGCTCACAATGGATCTGGATACGATACCCGCTTGATTTTTCAATGTATCAAGACAAGGGTGGGTGATGATCTCCCGAAATTGATTATGCGGGGAAATAAGATTATGAAACTGCAGTACGGAAAATTGACCTTTGGCGATACCCTTCTCCATCTTCCTGGAAGACTGAAGAATCTCGCCAAGGATTATAAATGTCCAATGGAGAAAGGATTGTTTCCTTATCGTTTTAACCGGGATGAAAATTGTGATTATGAAGGGCCTGTCCCTGATTTAAATGAATTTGATTCCAGTGGATGTAAATCAAAAAAGGAATGGCTGGAATTGAAGGCATGGCACCAAGATTTAATGGATCGGAATGTTGTCTGGAATTTGGAGAGGGAAAAGACGTTGTATTGTCAAGACGATGTGAATATCCTGGCATATATTATGGAAATGCATCATCAAGGATCTATGGAATTGTTAAAGTTGACACCCTGGATTTTTCCCACAGCTCCTGGTTTTATTAATGCCGCTGTGAATTTGGAAGTTCAAGTAGGGTTCCAGGAACAATTGCCGGATAAAAAGACTGCTGGAGATGATTACCTTCGTGCTCTCCATGAAATGGCACAAGAAAAATATTGGTGCGCCTTGAATGAAGTCGAACATGAATTCTGTCACAAAGCCTTGAGGGGTGGACGAACTGAAATCAAACGATTGCATTACCAGCTCAGCGAAGAGGTATGTGCTCCGATAACCAATCAAAACATTTATGACAGAGTGTTTTCTTATCGAGAACATAGACTTCCCTGAACCGATAAACAGAACCGCAAAGATGACACATTAACATTTAGGAAAAGAGTCGAGGATGTAGAATCAAATATGTCGATGTCAATTCACTTTATCCTTTCCAGCAAGTGGTCCATCCCAATCTCGTTGGTGCTCCCACAATTCATGTCTTTGACCCCCGGTATCGACCCTGTCGAAAATGCAAATCTTTATGCAAATGTGGCTCCTTTGAACCTCCCATCCAGAGTACGATTGTAATGGAGGGTAGTCAATGGAGTAGTGATGAAGTGGTGAGAAGACATGGTATTGCCGTTGTTACATTGAAATGTAATCCCCATCTCATCCATCCTGTTTTGAACCTCTGGAATGAAAACAAAAAGAAATGCGAAACAACCAATTTGGATGAGAATCATGTAGAAATTACTGTTGATAGTTATTCTTTGCAGACTTGTCTTTTGGAAGCGGGATACAGTCTTGTGAAAGTATTTTGTTTCTATGAATTCGTGTTAGCGCCGAGTATCTGGAAAGAGATTACGATGAAGTTATATGTACAGAAAACCGTCCATTCTGGGGATGAACCGGCTGATAAGGAGGGATATTTGGATCGTTGGGATCGATTCCCTGGGATGGCTGATTATTTTGAAGAGGCGTGGCATCAATGGGGAAACCATCCAGCGCAGAAGAAGGTGGCGAAAATTGCTGTGAACTGTATTTGGGGAAAACATGCTGAGAGAGTCAACATGCCACAGATTGAAATCTTTGACTACGCCAAGAATCGGAGTGATATTGGATTATTGATGAATAATTTCGAGACCAAGGCTTATGCTCTTAAGGGGGCTAGTCTGATTCATCCCGAACGGAGTTTGATTCAATACCGTTATGTATATGAAAACGCAAAGAAGAATTTGCACAAGGGATATTTACCAGCGGCATTAATGATTCCTGCTTATGGGAGGATTCAGTTGTGGAGGGAGATGAACAAGTTGGGGACTCGAGTGTTGATGTGTGATACTGATTCCATTGTTTACGTCTATGATCCGGAACTCTATGCTGTCCCTACTGGGGACTTGATGGGGGAATGGGAGGAGGAAAAGGAATCTATCTTGGGGATTGAAGAATTTGTAGCCTGGGGACCGAAAACATATGGATTAAGGATGACTGATGGAAGTACCATCGTGAAGGCAAAGGGGTTGTCATTGAATTATGCAACCGAAAAATTATTCAACTTTAATGTCATGAAGAATATGGCCTTGACATTCTTACGAGGAGAAACTATTGAACCGGTCTCTGTCCCTCAATTTACCTTTGAATGGAGTATGCAGAAGGATATGCAAACAGTCTTTGCCTTGAAGAACGTTCAAATTAATCGAGGTGATCTCAAAGGCGATTTAGTAGAGGGTTATATTTACCCTCGAGGATATCAATAATAAAAAATCGTCTTTATTACCTTGATTTCTTCTTCATCATCGGAAATGGAAACGACTTCAGGACGGAAATGAGGATAATCCATTTCATCTAATTCTTTCCGTAGTTGCTCCAATCGTTCAGGAGTCAGGGTGGAATAATAAGGTTCCGCTGGTAACATGATAGCATCTGGATCATCTTCAGGTTGGTAATCTGGTGTTGATCGTCGGGGGTGAGCAATTTCACGTGGGGGGTCTGGTAAGGAGGGGACTTGATCAGGTTCTGGGGATGATTTGCGATCAATGATTCTTTGTCTGACTCTTTCGATTTTTTTGGCGACTTGTTCCTGGACCGTTGTTTCCATTTCTTCTGTTTGACAGGTTTGGTGGGATTGAGGTGGGGGATCCGTTTGACAGGTTTCATCCTTCTTGGCTTGATTGGTTTCATCGATAAAACGTTTCACGGCACAGCTGTCATACCAGTCTCCTATTCTTTTCTTGATTTCTTTCAATTCGTTTTTAAGTTGAACGAGCCGTGGGTAGGAAAAATCAGTATCCTTCTTATCCAACTTTTTCATCTCCTTTGCTATTTCTTCTTGCTTATCCCATCTTTCATCAAACAGCGCTGGATTGTTTTCAAGAAGTTTCCATCCAGGGAGTTCATTCAAAGGCAAACTCTTGGAGAGCATTTTTGGTGGGGATATGAAAAAATATTCGAGTATAAAAGGAAAATGAAAATGGAGATGGGCTCATGAGGCTGTACGGGTCCCGATGACGAATTAAGGCTTTTTTCATTTGGGCTCGATTAAAAAAGGTTTCAGCCTAAAGGGATCAATGACTTAATAATAAACCGTCTTTATTATCGATACTTCTTCCTCATCGTCAGAAATGGTGATGACCTCGGGGGAGAGTTCATCGATTTCGCTTTGAGGTGACGGAATGATTTCTGATGATGATGATGATGGGATGATTTGATCAACTTCGGACTTGATGATGTTTTCTTGGATTCCAACTAATTCCTTTCGAAATTGTGTAATTAACGTTTTCTTCCGGAGGGATGGTGGAAGACGGATGATGTAACCCTCTCTGAATTTGTAGAAAGGTCCTCGTTTGTATTCGTTCCGTTGGATGTCGTAATAGGGTTCATTCCCTCGAGCTATTATGGTTCGGCTTCTTAATCTGGATTTCCAGGGAGATTCGTTTTGCATTCTGGTGGGGATGTGAAAAAAGAGGCCAGTATAAAAGGAAAATGAAAATGGAGATGGGCTCATGAGGTTGTACGGGTCCCAGGTTGTGGCTCAATGTTTCAGCCTAAAGGAGCCTATGATGTCATCATTACGTATTAAAATGACGTGATGTAGGTCAGATGATAGGTCATGTGAAATGAAATTTTAGAATTTTCGGAAGAATGAAAAAGTATTTAAGGAGGACATGATACTAATGGAAACAGGTGATGAATGCAAAGAACCGATTTTTATTCAAAGACCACCAAGAGAAACAAGAAAGTGACGATGATCGACACAAGACCTCAATACGAATTCCCACCACCAGAATCAGTAAACCCCACATTGAAAGTCATCGTCCCCCAAGATATCCTCGACAGAGTACTTGGCAAGAACAAAAAGAATTAAAACGGGATGAAATCATGAATCATCAAATCGATTACGTCATGCATACTCGATGCCATCTCTTGGGAATGAATGTGGGCCATGACGCAATTCGATTATTTACCAAATTATACTTGGAGATTCTGTGGGAGGAATTGGATGAAAATATGGTCAAGATTCAAGTCGATTACGAATATGGTTTGGCTTTGAATGGTTACAAAATTTTAATGACGAATTGGATGAATCCTGAATACTCTTCTGATGGATCCATGGCTCTCAGTCTTGCGAAGAAAATAGGGGGAATTCAATTCTGGTAACGATATACCTAATATAGGGATTCCTTCCTTATAGATAAGTTCTCGTCCTCCATCTGAACCAATTGGAGGAGAAAGACTTATCAATAAGATAGGAATATCCGAATGATTCGGACAAGAAACAAGCGGGCGGGGATGGATGTCCGGACGGATCGGACACGCGGGCGGCGGGCGGCGCTATGCTGTGACGCATTGACACGTGGGATGGATCGGGTCCCGGAGAGTTTACCCGCAATCACGTGGGATGGGGAGAGTTTATCCGCAAGTCACGTGACCTAGGGGCATTACCACGGTAGTTGTTCCGGATCCGGACTGTGGCGTCTCTAGTTTACACGGATCCGG
>Ga0134126_10001925_pt1 | contig 26370 bp, 26 predicted proteins | sample KB31752_FD_96881 | JGI IMG/M metagenome (GOLD analysis project Ga0134126, IMG submission 96881) | Terrestrial soil microbial communities with excess Nitrogen fertilizer from Kellogg Biological Station, Michigan, USA - KB3-175-2 | ecosystem: Environmental > Terrestrial > Soil > Unclassified ... | reverse complement strand
GTCCAGCCTTGCTGGAACAAGTACCACGCCCGAAGGCGACGCCATTCGCGCCAATCATGGGGCTGCTTCATGCCTCCTATTATAAACGCCAACGGAAAGTTTAGTTTCGAGCGCAGTTGTCAGAACGAGCGTTTCCGCTACGCGGACCCGGTGGCCGACATGGCTTTCGTCGTCATGGACCTGATGTTCGAGGGCCGGCGCGACTTGGCCAAGGTGTTCGCCAATGCCTATTTCCGAGCGGCGGACGACGACGAAGGACGCGAACTGCTGCCGTTGTACACGGCTTATCGCTCCATGATCCGAGCGAAGGTTGGCGGCATCAAGAGCGCGGAGGCGGAGATACCGGAGAGCGAACGAGCCTCCGCATGTTTCTGGAAGCGGCGGCATGCTGGGGCGTGCCGGCGGTCTTTCTCCTTTGTCGCGCCGATCCCGGCATCGTGCGGCAAAGGCTGGAGCATCGCCGCCGGGACATTTCGGACGCTGACTGGCCGGTTTATCAATCGCTGGCACAAAGTTGGCAAGAAATAGGCAACTTTACACGCCCTTTCTCACACGAGATCGCCAGCGGAAGCGGCGTCGAGGAGACGCTGGCTCAGGGGCTGGAACTGCTCCGAGCAATGGGGCTACACCGCAAGGGAAAGAATTGAGGCCGGCTCGGATAGACGTTGGACCTGCATCGTGTCATCCGGTACAACCATCAGGAAGCCGCCGGCGCGTAGGCTTCAACAAGGATTGGTAAAGAGAGGAAGGAATGACAACTCTCACCGCAGACATGCGACGGAAGAAGACAGCGACCGCTTTGACTCCTCCCAGCGGCGACGCGCGCTTCGAGCAACTTGAAGGGACCATGAAGCGCCATCAGTATCGGCAGGACGCGCTCATTGAGGTGCTGCACGCCGCTCAGAAGTTGTTCGGCTTTCTGGAACCGCCCCTTCTCCATTTCGTTGCGCGGCAGCTGAAATTGCCGCCGAGCCGGGTGTACGGCGTGGCTACGTTCTATCACCTCTTCACCCTGACGCCGCGCGGACGACATAGCTGTATCATCTGCACCGGCACGGCCTGCTACGTCAAGGGCGCGAACCATTTGCTCGCCGCCGTCAGCCAGGCCGCTGGGGTCGAGCCAGGAAAAACCACGCCGGACGGTGAACTCACTTTGCGCACGGTACGTTGCCTGGAGCCGTGCGGTATCGCTCCGGTAGCCGTTCTCGATGGCACGGTACACGGACACGAAACGCCGGAGACCTTACGGGAGCAAGTGAAAGGATGGCTCAGCCGTGGAACTGATGGGTCTACTTGACATCGCGACGAAGGAGCAGCAGTCGCGTCCGCCGCATCAGATTCGCTGCTGTACGGCGGCCGGCTGCCTGTCGGCTGGCTCCGCCGCTGTCCTCGATCGGCTGCGCGGGGCGATTCAAGATGCTGGCTTGAATGAGCGTGTTCGTGTTGCCGCCGTCGGCTGCATGCGGCTGTGCTGCCAAGGTCCGCTCGTCCAGGTTGATCCCAGCGACGAGCTATATCAACAGGTCACACCCGACCATGCCGTCTCCATTGTCGCCGGATTCAACGGCGGCAAGGTGACGGCCCAGCGCGGCAATCCGAATAGCCCATTCTTCGCTCTTCAGGCGTCGGTGATTCTACAAAACAGCGGCCGCATTGAGCCGGAACGCATCGAGACTTACATCGCGGCCGAGGGTTATCAGGCTCTGTATCACGTCCTGCACAACCGCACGCCGGCGCAAGTCATTGACGAAATCACGCGCAGCGGCCTGCGAGGACGCGGCGGTGCCGCCTACCCCACCGGTGTCAAATGGGCGACGGTGGCCAAGAACCCCGGCGAACGCAAGTACGTCGTCTGCAACGCCGATGAGGGCGACCCCGGTGCCTTCATGAATCGCAGCGTGTTGGAGAGCGATCCGCATCGCGTGCTGGAAGGCATGGCCATCGCGGGCTACGCCATTGGGGCCAATCAGGGTTACATCTACGTTCGCGGCGAATATCCGCTCGCTGTCGAGCGCCTGCAAACGGCCATTGGGCAGGCTCGCAACCTCGGCCTGCTGGGCAGTAAGGTGTTCGCCACGCCCTTTGATTTCCGCATCGACTTGCGTACCGGTGCCGGTGCCTTCGTCTGCGGCGAAGAGACGGCACTGATGGCGTCGATCATGGGCCAGCGCGGCACGCCGACGCCGCGACCGCCCTATCCCGCCGAGCATGGTTTGTGGGGTATGCCGACGTTGCTCAACAACGTCGAGACCTTCGCCAACGTGCCAGGCATCCTCCGCCACGGTGCCGACTGGTTCGCCGGCATCGGCACGGAAAAAAGTAAGGGCACCAAGGTCTTCTGTCTCACCGGCAAGGTAGTCAACACGGGGCTGGTTGAGGTGCCGCTTGGCACGCCACTGCGGAGGATCGTCGAAGACATCGGCGGCGGAGCGCCGGGCGGCGGTACGATCAAGGCCGTGCAGACCGGCGGCCCTTCAGGCGGCTGCATCCCCGCCGAGTTGTTCGATACCCTGGTTGATTACGAGTCGCTGGCGCGGCTCGGCTCGATTATGGGTTCGGGCGGCATGATCGTCCTGGACCAGAGTAACAACATGGTCGATGTCGCGCGCTTTTTCATGCAATTCTGCATGGATGAGTCATGCGGCAAGTGCATCCCCTGCCGCGCCGGCACCGTGCAACTGTACGGTTTGCTGACGCGTATCCTCGAAGGGAAGGCAGGCGAAGAAGACATGCGGCAGTTGGAAGCGCTGTGCGACATGGTCAAGCACACCAGCCTTTGCGGTCTGGGCCAGGCGGCGCCGAATCCGACGCTAAGTACGCTGCGCTATTTCCGCCACGAATATGAGGCACTGCTGAAGCCCGGCTCACCGGCCCAGCGGATGGGATTGCCGCTCGTCACCGCCATCGCAGGGAATGGAACATGATCCGCAAAGACAGGAGAGGCGAAATGAGCGTTGTCACTTTGACAATCAACGGCCAACTGGTGAGCGCTCGTGCCAGCGACACCATCTTGCTGGCGGCACGCGAGGCCGGCATTGCTATTCCGACGCTGTGTTACCTTGATGGCCTCTCGGCGCACGGAGGCTGCCGTGTGTGCCTGGTCGAGATCGCTGACAGCCCCCGCTTGCAGCCGGCCTGCTTCATGAAGGTCAGCGAAGGCATGGACGTGCGCACGGACACGGATCGCCTCCGCGAATATCGTCGCATGATCGTCGAACTGCTCTTCGCCGAAGGCAACCACATCTGCTCGGTATGCGTGGCCAATGGCTCCTGTGAGCTTCAGGACATGGCCATCGCCGTCGGCATGGATCACGAGCGCTTCGAGTACATGTACCCGCGCCGCGAGGTGGACCTGTCGCACGATCGGTTCGGCATCGACCACAACCGCTGCATCCTCTGCACGCGCTGCGTTCGCGCCTGTGATGAACTGGAGGGCGCCCACACCTGGGACGTAGCCGGCCGCAGTTCCGCTACCAAGGTGATTACCGACCTGAGCCAGCCCTGGGGCGAGTCCGAGACGTGTACCTCATGTGGCAAGTGCTTCATGGCCTGTCCCACGGGGGCCATCTTCCGCAAAGGCGATACCGTGGCTGAGACGGATCACGACCTCAAGCAGCTGGCATTTCTCGTCAACGCTCGGGAGAAAAAGCAATGGAACGTCTGAGGCTTGCCACCGTCTGGCTGGGCGGTTGCTCCGGCTGCCATATGTCGTTCCTCGACCTCGATGAATGGCTCATCGACCTGGCGAAGATGGCCGACATCGTCTTCACGCCGCTGGCCGACATCAAGGTGTTTCCCGAAAACGTGGATGTAACGCTTGTCGAAGGCGCGGTCGCCAACGAGGACCATTTCCACTTCATCCAACTCGTCCGCACTCGCAGCCGCGTTCTTATCGCCTTCGGCGACTGCGCCGTGACCGGTAACGTGACCGCGTTACGCAACACGCTTGGCAGCGCCCTCTCGGTCCTGGAGCGCGCCTATGTGGAACTAGCCGATGTCAATCCGCAGATTCCCAGCGAGCGCGACATCGTGCCGCGTCTCTTGGAGCGCGTGCGGCCGGTGCATCAAGTGGTGGCGGTCGATTACTTCCTGCCCGGCTGTCCACCGCCGGCCGAGCATATCCGCACCGTGCTAGAAAGCGTGTTGCAGGGCAAGCCGCCGCACCTGGAAGGACGCGAAATCAAATTCGGTTAACGGAGGAATCGCTCATGTCTCAACGCATCCTCATTGACCCGGTGACGCGCATCGAGGGCCACGCCAAGATCACGGTACAGCTCGACGACGCCGACCAAGTGAGCGACGCCCATTTTCACGTCACCGAGTTTCGCGGCTTCGAGCGCATATTCGAGGGCCGGCCGCTAGGGGAGATGCCCGGCATCACCGCGCGCATCTGTGGCATTTGCCCCGTCAGCCACCTGATAGCCTCAACCAAGGCCGGCGATCAAATCCTCTCGGTGCGTATTCCGCCTGCCGCCGAGAAATTGCGCCGCCTCATGAACCTGGCCCAGATTATCCAATCGCACGCACTGAGCTTCTTCCACCTCAGCGCCCCGGATTTGCTCTTGGGCATGGATAGCGATCCGGCGCGGCGGAACGTCTTTGGCCTGATTGCCGCCGAGCCGGAGTTGGCGCGCAACGGCATCCGTCTGCGCCAGTTTGGCCAACAGATCATCGAGGCGTTGGGCGGTCAAAAGATCCATCCAGCCTGGTGCGTTCCCGGCGGCGTGCGCTCCGCGCTGGGCATTGAGGACCGCGACACGATTCGCTCCCGCATCCCCGAATCCCGCAATGCAGTTCACGATGCCATCCGTCGCTTCAAGGGACTGCTGGATAAGTACCGGCAAGAGGCCGAGACGTTCGGCAACTTCCCGACGTTGTATCTGGGCCTCATCGCCGCGGATGGCACCTGGGAGCATTACGACGGCAAGCTCCGCCTGGTAAACGGTGAAGGTAAGACGGTGGCCGATGGCATCGAGCCAACCCGTTACCGTGAGTACCTCGGCGAGGCTGCCGAGTCATGGTCGTATCTGAAATCGCCGTACTACCGCCCGCTGGGCTACCCCGATGGCATCTACCGCGTCGGCCCATTGGCACGTCTTAACCTATGCGAACGCATGGGCACGCCGTTGGCCGAGAAAGAACGGGTTGAATTCCGCCAACTCGGCACCGGAGCGGTCAACTCTGCCTTCTTTTATCACTACGCCCGCCTTATCGAGATCCTAGCCGCGATCGAGCGCATCGAGCAAATGGTGGATGATCCTGAACTGCAATCGGAGCATTTGCGTGCCAATGCCGGTGTGAATCAGCTGGAGGGCATCGGTTGCAGCGAGGCGCCGCGCGGCACGCTGTTCCACCATTATCAAGTCAATAGCGATGGCCTGATTCAGAAAGTGAACCTGCTTATCGCAACCGGCCAGAACAATCTGGCGATGAACCGGGCCGTCCTGCAAGTTGCCCGCCATTACATCAAGGGGCCGCGCGTCCCGGAAGGCATCCTCAATCGCCTGGAGGCGAGCATCCGTGCCTTCGACCCTTGCTTGAGCTGCTCGACGCACGCGGCCGGCCAGATGCCGCTGCACCTCCAGTTGCTGAGTCCCGACGGTCAGCTGCTCGACGAGGTGCGCCGTGGCTGACATTCTGGTTATAGGTTACGGCAATGAGTGGCGCGGCGATGATGGCCTTGGCCCGATGGTAGCCCGATCTATAGCCGCCGCCAGCATTCCCGGTGTCCGCGTGCTGACCGCTAGGCAGCTGCTGCCCGAATTCGCGGCGGATCTCGCGCAAGCAAGGCTGGTCGTCTTTGTGGATGCCTCCGAAGTCCAGAGCGAAAGCGGTGTCGAAATATGGTCCTTGGCGGCCGACGACATGACGGGCTGGTGTACGCATCACGCCGATCCCCGCACGCTGTTGGCTCTTACCCAGGCCATCTACGGGCAGACACCGGAGGCATGGTGGTTAACCGCTTCAGGTTGGAATTTCAAGTTTGGTGAAAGGCTGTCTGACATGGCCGAGGAAAACGCACAACAGGCTCTGGCTTGTCTCAAGAAGTTGATCCAAACGAAGACACAGCGCGGCCCCACTCTTTAACTCACCACGAATAACGGCCATCAGCAGCGTGCGAGGCCAGCGGCAGGAAACCATCCTAGCCTTGCTTATCTCATCGCTCGCAAGGAACGCGGCCAGCGTGGGTAGGAAGGGGTCAATTCATGATGCTTGTGAATTTAAGCTATATGGTGTATCTTGCAAGTATATTTTGCGAGACAATCGAGCCGAGATGCACTTTTCCAGCGACTCGATAGAGGGCCAACCGCGACCCGATAGAGCAGCGAGCCAGGAACCACAGTTCCATGATGGTTCCTGACAATGGCCCGGAAGCCGCCTTCGTGGCGACAATGTTTGCTATTTCCGCCCGCTGGAACGCTGCGCCAGGGAACTGAAGACCCGCCACGAAGCCTGGAAGGAAGCGCTCTCCCAGACGAAGCCGGGCAGCGCCCCGAACCTGATCGCGAGCGAGGCCCTGGAGATGGCCCTCAAGGAACTGGAGGATCGTTTGCCTTCCCCGTCTCCGCCGGCCGGAACCGCACCGCTTTCGCTGGAGGCAGCAATGGCGTTCGTTCGTCGTCACACGCCGCCCACGTAAAGGCTTCGCGGCGCCAACCCTCACTCTTTGATTCCCTGCCGCAGTCCGAAAGACATCCGCATCGAGAACTTCCGCGACACCCGCCTGCCCGAGGACCGCATCAACGCGGTGATCGGCAACGTACCCTTCGCCGACCTCAAGCTCGACTATCGCGGGCACAAGCTCGCCCTGCACGATTATTTCTTCGCCAAGTCCATCGACGCCCTCAAGCCCGGCGGTGTGTTGGCCCTGGTCACGACGCATTTCACGCTCGACAAGCAGAATTCGGAGCGGTTTCACACGGCGACTTTCATTCCAGTCGATATTTCTCCATCAGCCGATAGAGTGATCGCCGGCTGATGCCGAGAGCGCGAGCGGCATGCACCTTGTTGCCCTTCTCCTGTTGCAAGATGGCTTGGACGTGACGGCGTTCGACCTCGCGGAGATGACGTGGATTGCCCGGCTCCTCCGAGGCCGCCGGCGCGGCCGACACGATATTCTCCGGCAGATCCTCCAGCGTGATGAGGTGGTTTTCGGCCAGAATCTGGGCGCGCTCCAGGATGTTGGCCAGTTCGCGCACGTTGCCCGGCCACGAGTAAGCCAGCAGAGCTTTCATGGCCTCGGGATCAACCTGCGAACGGAGTGGACCGATTTGCCGCGTCGAGAGGAAACGCTCGACCAACTCACGGATGTCTTCACGCCGCTCGCGCAAGGGCGGCAGGAAGATCGACACGACATTCAGACGGTAGAACAAATCCTCGCGGAAACGGCCGTTCTTGATCTCCTCAGCAAGATCGCGGTTGGTCGCGGCTACGATGCGAACATCGGCGTGTACCTCCTGCGTACCGCCGACGCGGCGATAATGGCCGTCCTCCAGCACACGCAGTAGCTTGGCTTGCAAGCCGGCAGCCATCTCGCCGATCTCGTCGATGAACAGTGTGCCACCCTCGGCGACCTCCACCAAGCCCGGCTTGGCGCCGACCGCTCCGGTGAAGGCGCCCTTTTCGTGGCCGAATAACTCGCTTTCCAGCAAGTTCTCTTGCAGAGCGGCGCAGTTGATCGTCACCAGCGGTCGGTTACAGCGAGGGCTGTTGGTGTGCAGCGCGCGCGCCACCAACTCCTTGCCGGTGCCCGTGGCACCACGCACCAACACAGTCGCATCCGTGGCGGCCACCTTCTCGATCAGGGCGACGACCTTGCGCATCGCCGGGCTGGAGCCGATCAGCCGATAGCGCGGCGACTCATAAGAGAGTTGTTGCAACCACTGCTGTTCGCGGCGTTGCAGCTGCACCTTCTCGAACGCTTTCTGGACGTGGATTTCCAGATCGGCGGCACGGAACGGCTTGGTCAGGTAGTCGTAGGCGCCACGGCGCATGGCCTCGACGGCGGTTTCGATGCTGCTGTGAGCGGTCAGCATGAGCGCTTCGAGTTCGGGCTGCTGCTCCTTGAGCTTGGTCAGCACGTCGATGCCGCTGATGCCCGGCAGATGCAGATCGAGCAGAGCCACATCGAAGCGGGCGTGCGCCGCCTTGGACAAGGCATCCTCACCGCTGACGGTGGCGGTGACTTCATGGCCTTGTTTGCGGAACAATCGCGCCAGATCCTGACGCAGATCGTCGTCGTCATCGACGAGGAGCAACTTGATGGGGTGAGTGGTGTCGGCCATACGTCTCTCTGGAAGCGGAACACGCTAGGGGATGCCGCTCGCCTGGGAGCGACTTTCCTTCAAGCATATAACGCCCTCTCCCCCTAGAGCAATGGACAAAGGTGTCCGGAACCTTTTGGGATCAGAAAAGGTTCTTGGTAGCTTTTCCCGATCGCTCTTCTCCGTTACTCCTCCAGACGACGCAGCACGTCCAGGGGGCTGATGACACCGACCAAGGCCAGGTCGGTATCGACCACGAAAAGGTGATGGACCTTCAACTCCAGCATGCGCCGCACCACATCCCGCACCGGAGCCGTGAGTGGCACCGTGAAGATGGCCGGCGTCATGATCTCCGCCACCGTTGTCGGGTCCGTGACCTCAATGGAGAACCCATCGGGCCACGGCGGTCCCGCGAACCCGGCCCAATCCCCCTCGTCCGCCTTGTAGGCGTGATGGACGTGTTCGCGCTCGTGGATGAGAATGTCGGTTCGGCTCACGACGCCGATGGGCCGGCCCGCCTCGTCGATGACGGGCGTAGCGCCGAAGCCACAATCCGCCAGCAAGTCAACGGCCTCCCGGACGGTGGCATCGTGGCAAACCGACACCGGATTAGGCGACATCAAATCCTCGGCTCGGAGAGATTCAAAGGTTCGAGAGGGACTCTTGCGAACGGTTGTTGAGGTGTTCATGGCTTTGTTCCTTGTCGTTGTCGTGGCTCGGTCTGACCGGCCGAACCGTGGACGCCACGGTCGCCGAGATTCCTCGGCCCGCGAAGCGGGTGCGCATCAGACATCGGCACGACTGTCAAGTAGAATCGCAAACGCGATGCCAGTCACAAGAAGAGGTTCTGCCCACGAAAAAACGTGGAAAAGGGCGTAAAGCACTCCTGCGAGGTGTGAAAGAGAATACAGAGGTGTGCGAGTCGGCACAGGAGCAACGGATTGTGGCACAGTCCCGGAGCGTTCACGATTTCTGCATGGCTTTCGCCGTCGTCAGCGCCAACTGCGCCACTTCAATCAATTTCAGGTTCTTGGCGCTGGCCGTTTTCTGAAGACGGCGAAAAGCCTCCGGCTCACTCAAACTCAGTTCTTTCATCAGCACGCCCTTGGCGCGTTCGATGATCTTGCGATCCTCCAACGCCTGGCGCACGTCCGATGCTTCACGGCGCAGAGCCTCGAATTGCTCGAAGCGGTGCATGGCCAGACGGATGGCTGGTTCCAAATCCGTTTGTTTGATCGGCTTGACCAGGTAGGCCATGATGGGATGCACTTCCGCCCGCTCGATCAGCTTGGCATCGCTAAAAGCGGAAACAAGAATGACGGGGATGAGCGCTTCCTCGTAGATCTTCAAGGCGGCCTCAATGCCATCCATGCCGGGCATCTTGATGTCGGTGATGACCAGATCGGGCTGGTAGAAGCGGCAGAAATCGACCAACTGCTCGCCGTTCTCGGCAGCGGCAGCTACGGTATGCCCTAACCGCGGCAGGATTTTATGGAAATAATCGCGCATGTCTCGTTCGTCATCGGCGACGATAATGCGTAAAGCTGGCGTCATGAGTTTCCTCGCGGCAATAAGAGTTGAATTTCCGCTCCCCGACCTGGAGGTGTTCCGACTGCAATCTGGCCGCCGTGCGCTTCGATGATCCGTTGAGCAATTGCCATGCCGAGACCCGTGCCCTTGGTCTTGGTCGTGAAGAACGGCTCGAAGATGTGCTGCCGCTGTTCCGGGGTTAGTCCTGGCCCATTGTCGCGCACCGCAATCCGCAAGGTCGGCTGTCCATCCATCTGTGCGGCGGAGCAAAACACCGTAATCTCCACGGGATCAGAACACGCCGCCAGGGCGTTCTCCAAAATGTTGCGAAAAACCTGCTCCAGTCGAAACGAATCGACCAGGCAATGCAGATCGACGCCATCGCATTCTTCTTGCAACAAGGCTGTGCGTCCGTGCCGTTGATCGGCCAGGTTGGTCCAGGCTTGCCGCCAGATCGAGCGCAGCGATTGCATTTGGCGTTCCAGCTTCAACGGGGCGGCATAATTGCGGACTTCGCCGTAGAGTTGCTGAAGGTGATTCTGCGCTTTTTGAATGCGGCCGATGAGGTCGAGCGCCTCGGGCCGGTCTTCCACTTCCATCGCCAGCATTTCCAGGCAAGCCTGACTGCGAGCCAGGGCGTTGCCGCTCTCGTGAGCGAGGCCGGCCATCATTTGGCCGATGGCCGCCAACCGCTCGGCTTGCAGCGTCCGTTCCTGCGCCTGCTTGAGGGCGGTGATGTCCTGGCCGACCTTCAAGACCGCCGGGGCACCTTCGTAATCGGTCAGAAGTTGGGCATTCCAAAGGAACCAGCGGTGTGAGTCATCACGGCAACGCACCGGGTTCTCGAAGCCGCGCGCCGGCGCGCCGGCCAGCACCTGTTGCAGACGCTCGCGGACCATCGGCTGACACTCGCTGCACAGGAAGCGCTCGCTGTAATTCTCGCCCAGCACTTCGCTGGCCCGGTAGCCTGTTAATTCCTCGGCGAAGGGGCTGAAGTAGGCGATGGTGTCATCGGCGCGGAGAATGACGATCAGACACGGGGCTGCCTCGACGAGGGTACGGAAGGCGGTCTCGCTGTGTTCCTTGGCCAGCGTCAGGCGGCGGCGCTCGGCGATTCGCGTCAGGCTGGCGCGGAGAGCGTCGGGGTTGATGGGTTTGAGGATGTAGTCGGCCGCGCCTTGCCGCAAAGCGGCGATGGCGCCTTGTAGATCCGCGTAGCCGGTAACAATGAGGATCGCGGTATCGGGAGCCAGCTGACGCAGGCGAGGCAGTAGTTCCTCGGCGTTGCTGTCAGGCAGACGACGATCGAGCAGGATGGCGGAGATGCGCGACCAGTCTTTCCGCCTTAAAACCTCGGCTGCCGTGCCGGCGGTTTCGATATGGTAGTGATCCAGTTCGAGGATGTCGCACAGATTGCTCCGTGTATCGGCGTCGTCATCGACCACCAACACGAGGAAATCAGGGTCCACCTTCATGCTCCCTCTCCTCCGCACGCGGCTGTGCGTCGAGGCCAGCGCCGCTGGAATCGTTGTCTGTCAACTGTTGCAGCGTGGACAGCAGGCGCGAGACGTCAAACGGTTTATAGCAGACGGCATCGGCCCCCTCGGCCAGCACGCGCTGCACGAGAGGATCCAACTCCACACGATGGCCCGTGATGACCACGGTGCAAGCTCGCGGATTGGTCCGGCGCACCTGCTGGAATACCTGGCCGCCATCGCCGGGCGGCAACTTCATATCGATTAGCACGATGGCGAAGACAGATTCCCGCAGCTGGCGCGCCGCCTCTTGCTCGTCATGGGCGATGGCCACGCGGTAGCCGCGCTCGCGCAATAGATCCCACAGGTTGGCGCACAGGTCGGGATCATCATCGACCACCAACACCAGCGGCTGCCCCAGCGCCTCGTCCACCAGTGGCAGCAGTCGCTCCAGGTCCACCGGCTTGGCCAGCACCTGCCACGCCCCAGCGGATAGTGCTTCCTCGGCCGTGGCCTTGCTGGCGTAGGCTGTCACCACGATGGCCACCGTCGAGGAGCGGAGCTTGCGCAGCTCGCGGTACAGGGTCAGCCCATCCATGCCGGGCATCTTCAGGTCTAAGAGCGCGATGTCGTAAGGTTTTTTTCGCGCCAATTCCAGGGCGGCAAAACCGTCCAGGGCGGTATCGACTTGATAGCCCAGGTCCGTGAGAATGTCCGACAGATTGCGGCAGGTGTCGGCCTCATCATCGACAACGAGGATGGCGGCGGCAGTCATGGTTGGACCTTCGCTCCCTCACGGTCGCGGCTCTGTTTTACGTGCGTTTGCAGGAACACGGTGAACGTGCTGCCCTGGCCTGGCTCGCTGGCCACTCGCAAACTGCCGCCATTCTTCTCCAGGATAGCCCGCGCGATGGGTAATCCCAGCCCCAGGCCGCGCGCCTTGGTCGAGTACAACGGTTCCATCACCCGGCTGAATTGCTCGGCGGAGATACCGACGCCGGTATCCGCGATGATCACCTCCACGCCGCTGTCGGACGCCCGTGCCGTAATGGATAGCCGGCCTCCCTCGGACATGGCCTCGCGAGCATTGCGGACGAGGTTGGCGAAAACGATGTGAATCTGGTCGAAGTCGGCCAGGGCCGGCGGTAGCGAAGGCGAACAGTCGATTGTCAACTGGATGTTATCGGTCAACGGGTTGATATCAAGAACGCTGCGGATGCACGGCTCGACGGCGAACGGAACGCGGTTGGGGACCGGCAGCTTGGCAAAATTGGACAACGCCGTGATAACGCCATCGGCGAGTACGACGTGCTTCTCGATGCGTTGCAGGTGTTCGGTCTTTTTCTCCGGCGAGGGATTGCGCGCATTGAGCAGGTAATACACGGAGGTTTTGACGACATTGAGTGGGTTGCGTAACTCGTGCGCGACGCCGCCCGCTACCAGGCCGATGGCCGCCAACCGCTCGCTGCGTTGCAGGCGGGCGGCGTATTCGGCTTGATAGGCGTCCCCGATGATGGCCAAGTCCAGATCGAGCAGCTTGTTGAGTGAGCAGACGGTTTGCTGCAACTCTTTCGGGCCGCCGCGCCAGTCGTTCTGGAGGGTGCGCATCAGTCCCAGCCGCAGCCGGGACAGTGCGACGTTGGTGTAGACCTGTTCGAGTCCGATCTCGACGTGTCGCCGGCCGACCTGCCAACGGCGGGCGACGTAATCGCGATCGTAACGGCCGCCGAGCAACTCGCGCAGCCACTGGATCAGCAGCCCCTTGAGCCGGTTGATCTGCGGTTGCTCTCCAGTGATGACCTTGCGGGCGTTGGGGTGGTGACCGATCTCGTCGTAGAAATCATCGATGAGGGCCGTGAGATGGGGCGCGAGTAGTTCGGCCGTCGCCGCCACGCGCCGCGCGGACTCCTCCGTCCAGCCCACCCATGCCTGCAATTCCTGATAACGGCGATACACTTCGTCAATGTTCACAAGGGTTGTCCGTTCGGATAGAATTCGCTCCGGATCCACGTCGAGCCGGTGGACGGCCGGCTCGACAATGCCGGGGTCAATGAGGGCGCGACGGATCACCCATCAATCCCCGCAGGAATCTCCGGCCGTATTGTATTCTTCCTGTGGGTCGGTCGCGCAGGATTCGCACTGGTGTTCGTGTTGCTGGGCGTACTCGTCGTTGCAGGCATCGCTGGAGTCGTGCTTGCCAAGCAGGATGGTGAGCAGGACCGAGGAATCCTCGACACCCTCTACGTCGTGAGGTTGTCCGCCGGCCAAGTAGAGCATCTGGCCGGCCTTCAATTCGTGGGGAACGTCATCGACGCCGAAGATGATGCGGCCTTCCAGGCACTGAACGGTGATCTCGCCCGGAACGTGGTGCTTGGAGTGTCGTTCGCCTGCCGGGATAACCATGCGGATGACTTCCAGGTTCTTGGTCTTGATTAGCACGGTAGTCCGTGATGGGGTGAGCTTCGTGCCCCACGGGTGGATGTCGATCACCTCTGCGGGAGCGGCATGTGCAATGGCCATGATAAACCTCCTGAAAACGGTCTCAATAGTTTGTTTCCGGCATCGGCGAGTTGTCGTCCCCATCAATGCCGCTGTATCTCCTCTTAGCAAGGACGGTGCCATTCCGCTCACCGGGTCGTTACCTGGCGAAAAAAAGCAACATTCGCACGTCCGTGGAGGTCCACGGAAGCATGGGGGCAGGTTGAGGTGAGCGGAATCGAGCGCCTACTGTGCCGATCTGTCACGGTCTCGTGGTGGATGCCTCCGTGCCGATCTTGGCTTGTTGTCTGCTTGCGGCGGTCAACCTTTTTGCCAGAAGAGGCAGCCCCAGTTGGAAGGCACCCGATAGTTCGCCAGCCGATAATTCGTCACGTCAACTTGGCCACCGTTGAGGAGATCCTGCCAGGCCCCATTCGCGGAAAACGGCACGTCTACGTACGGCTCCTGCTCGGAGAAATTGAGGACGACGATGAACCGCTCCTGTTCGCCGTCGCGGGCCGCGCCCCAACGATGATAGATGACAACTTGTTTATCGATGTCCAGCCCGTAACCATTGGGACAGAAGTGCATCAACCCCTCGTCGTAGGTGTCCGGGTAGAAATGGCTCGACCGCAAAGCCGGATGTTCACGACGGATACGAGCCAGCAGGGCGTACTTGTCGCGGAGGAGTCGCCCGATGGCGTCCTCACTCTGATCCCAGCGCAAAGAGCGCGGTTGCGTCCGCCGCCGCGAAGGTGGTTCGTGGCTGTCGTCCTCGACCAATTCCTCGCTCTGACCGAACTCCTGGCCGTTGTGAAGCATGACCGCGCCGGGACAAGTGAAGAGAGCGATCAGATACGGCTGCACGCGATACCAATGATCGCGGCCGCCCGCTATCCAGGTGATCGACGAATGATCGTGATTCTCTAGGTACATCACCGGCCCTTTGCCGTAGGCGAAATCCTTAGCCGAATTGAGTACGCGCAGGAAGCGCGCATCCACCCGCCCGCCAGGGCGAAGATAGTCGAAGGCGCGGGCGCGCATCATGTCGAACCAGCAGTTGGTGGCATGGACCGCGTTGGTATCGTTGATGTCGTTGAAATTCCAGCGATCTTCGAGGATCAGGGAGAAGTTCCGTTGGCCACTGGACGCAAGGTGGTTATGGAGATCGGCCAGCAGTCCGGGCAGACCGCGTGCCGGCATGTCCCTGCGGTAGAAGTCGGACACCTCATCGAAGCGGAAGCCGTCGATGCCCAACTGGTCCATCCAGTACGTGCAAACATCACGCGCGAACTGCTGAGTGCAGAGGTTGTGGTAGTCCAGCGGTTGGCCAAAGGTGTTGTGGTCGGTGAACTTGCCGATGAAAGGGGAATCCTCGGTCTGCTGCCATAGCCAGTGGTAAGGGAAACCGCCTTCGGTCGAGCCGCTGTAGGCGTAAGCGTGCTGTAGCACCATGTCCATGAGAACGTGCAGACCGCGCCGATGGCATTCGTCGATGAGGCGCTGGAGGCGGATAAGCCGGTGCAGCGGTTCGCCGGGCAGGTGGACATAGCGCGATTCGACCGCGAAGAAATAGGCGGGGTTATAGCCCCAACTGAACGGCTCGTCCGGCCCTTCGTCCGGCCAAGCGATCCACGGCATGAAGCCGATGGCGTTGACGCCGAGGCCGACCAGGTAGTCGAGTTTTTCGACAACGGCATCGATGGGAGTCAGCCCGCCACGATATTCCCTCGTGAAGTCATCGATCATCAGTTCGTAGATGACCAGATCCTGCCAGGGGAGCCGGTTGACCAACGGCACGACCTTCGGCAGAGGAGGTCCGCCAATGACGAACGCCGAGTTGTTCTGCCGGCCGCCGCCATACTTGGTGCAAGGATCGCCGATCCAACGCACGGTGCCGTTGCGGAACTTGACGACGTACTTGTACTCGTAGTGGCCCGCCGGCATGTCGTGGGACAAGGTGCAAGCGAACAGCCGGCCGTTCGGATGGTCGCGTTCACTCATGACCAGGCCATCATCGTAATTCCAGTTCCGCCGGCTTTTCTCGACCTTATCCTGGAAATCACCCACCACGCGTACCTCGACGATCCGGCAGGCTCCTCCTCGCACATACTGCGTGGGGTCTCTGGTATTGTCGGGGACGAACAGGCGGAACTCGTAGCTACCGTCCTCCTGGCGGCTGAAGCCGAATTTTTCGTACATGGTGAGGAGTCTTATTTTTTGGGGTGAGCGGAGTGAGAGGATTTCTTTCGTGCGGCGTTGCGCTGGCGCATCTTGGCCAGCGTGACGTTGAGGTAACGCACGTATCCTTCGGGACTCATCCAGCCCTTGGGACAATCCACACGTTGGAGATCCTTGGCCGCGAACATCAGGAACTGATGCGTGGCGCTACTGGCTCGCCGCACACGCACCCGATACTTTTTGTCGGAAACATCGCGGACGCGGCCGATACGACCGTCCGGGACGCGGACGCAATCGCCCGCCTGAAACGCTCGGGCCATGATAGGATCTCCGAAAGTGTCTGCCACCCGCTGGTTAAGAGGCTGTAGCCGAATGGCGAACAGCCGGCGTAAGCCGGCTGGCGCAAGCCCAAACCAGCCGGCTTACGCCGGCCGTTCACCCATAAAGTTAGTGCCTCAAGGAATGCGAGGAGGCAATCCAACAGCCTCTGCTCGCGTTTAGCGGTGCAGCGCGCCGGCTCTCTCCGGTTGGTACAGCACCTCCTCAACCCGCAGCCGGCGCAGACCGGCGGGCACCGGCCACTCGATCGCGTCGCCGAGCCGGTAGCCGAGGATCGCCGTCCCGACCGGAGCCAAGATGGAAATACGGTTGAGAGCCATATCGGCGTCCGTGGGGTAAACCAACTCATACACCTCCATCTCGTTGGAGTCCAGATCGCGGAGCCGGACGACGGAGTTCATCGTCACGACGTCCGCCGGGACTTCATCAGTGGGGATGACGCGGGCACGTCCCAATTCCGCTTCGAGCGCCGTCAGGTGATCCTCCCGGACGCGGCAGTCGATGCGGGCGGAATCGATGAGCGCTTCCAGGCGCTTCCGATCGGCGTCGGAAACGATGAGATCCCCTCTCTTCAGGGTGGCGTTTCCTTCCGGTTGGGGTTCTCTCGGCCGGATATAGCCGAGGGTCCAGGGCGGCGCGTCGCTCGCCGGGAAGGAATCCATCGACGCCTCATCGATGAGGAGGTCATGCGGATGCGCTCCGCCCGCGCGGTTGTGATATTCTTCCTGGACGCGATCGCGCACGTCGTCCGGGTGAGTAATCGTCTGATTGGGAAAAAAGACCATTTTCTTCTCCTCCTTCATGGTTGCAGAGATCGTGCTTCGCTCCATTACTCCATTGTACTCGCGGCTGGCGCAGGGCGGCGCGGTGGGCGTCGCCGCGCCAAGCGGCGCTTGACGTGACGCTTCACGGCGAATCCCGCGCGGTTCGCGGTGCGCGCGATGACGGCAAAAATGTCGGCGTTCTCTCCGGTCACGACAACGCTGCCGCGTCGATGCAGATCCACCACGATCCGGCACTTCTTGCTCAGGCCGTCGCGCGGTTCGGTTTTGTCCCGAAGGTACACCCGCACCCGATCGATAGCGCGGGCGAAACGTCCCAGCGCGACACGGAGCCGCTCCCGGAGATGGACCCGCAATTCCGACGGAACCTTCAACCCACGACTCCGAATCTCCAAACGCATAACATTCTCCTTTTCCGATAACATGGTCATTGCCCGCTCCCGCCCGATCGGGGCGCGGGAATACCACCTCTTTCCGTGTCTGTTCACAAGCGTTCGATGTTCTTGATCTCGTACAGGGGTCGGCGGAGATTTTTCTTATCCGCATACGCGGCTGCGAGGACATCGGCGGCCGACACCATTCCCAGAGGCCGATCCTGCGCATCGACGACGATGACACGCTGCACGCCCGCCTTCGCCATCACGCGCGCGAGTTCCGGTAAGGGCGTTTCCGGCGCGGCAAACGGCGGAGCAGCCTTCATGTGATGACGCACCTCGTCTTCTGGACTCTCCGCGTCTTCCAAAACCTGCCAGTCCGACCAGGCGCAGTTGGGAGGAGGTCTGTTCCTCATCCTGGAGGGGCATCCGTTCGCGGCCCAAGGAAGCAAGGTGGATGCCGAGAGTACGCCGATACAGCGCCCCTGCGCATCGGTAACAGGAGTGACGCTGATTTCCGCCTGTGCCAGCAGGCGAGCAGCGCCGCTCAACGTCATCTGCTGGGGAACGGTGACGGCAACTTCACGCATCAAATCTCGCGCTTTGACGCCGCGAGAGAATCTCTGGGTGGCAATCACGATTCGGTTCCTCGATTTCTCTCAAGACGAGCGATCGGTATCGCCCGATGGGTTCACAACGCGCGGACAAAACTCATTGGAGCCGGAAGCATAAGCGACCGTCGCTTGTGCTTCCGGCTCCAATCCGCGCCTTTGGTTCGTTTGCTCTTTCTGGTATTTCCCGAACGATTTTGATTTGGAACGGCTCTCCGGACGCCGAGAACCTCAGGGTGCCGCTCCCGCTCTTTCATTCTTGGACCGAGAGCGTGATGCACGCCTTGACTGCCTTTCCAAAAAGCAATTTCCGTGCCACGAGTTGCTCCTCCGAATTGGATAGCTCGCGGGCCAGTCGCCGGAGCCGCGACCGTAGGGAGCGGAGACAGCACGCTCCCCTGGTAGATGGGCGATCCTGGCACACGAGCGCGCCAAGTGTGCGGTTGTGGCGGGAGAACGGCGCGCGCCGCGACGAGTTACGGCCTCCCTTTCTTTTTTCTGGAAACAAGAATCGAGAACGGGAAAGGGAAAGAGTGCGAGGGAGCCAGCAGGGACGAGGTGCGTTGGTCGCAAGCGGCACGACAAATGCGAACCAAGAGTTAGGAACTCAAGGACTAGGAGGTGTGAAATGTTTGGTAGACGGTGGAGGCTTTTCCGGCTGCGCGGTATTCCTATCTCGCTCGACGCGAGTTGGTTGATTATCCTCGCCCTACTAACGCTCAGCATCGCCAGCCTGTTCCCGACCCTGATGCGCGAATATTTCGGCGACGCCGCGCCCGCTCTGCCTCCATATGCGTATTGGTTCATGGGCCTGATCGCGGCCTTGGCTTTTTTCGGCTGCATCCTGCTACATGAGATGGGGCACGCCATCGTGGCCCGTTCGCGTGGCATGTCTATCCGCGGCATCACCCTGTTCCTGTTCGGCGGAGTGGCCGAGTTGGAGGACGAGCCGCCCTCGGCGGCGACCGAGTTTCTCATGGCCATCGCCGGGCCTACCGTCAGCGTCCTTCTGGGCATTGGGTTCGCGCTGCTGACTGGGATCGGTTACTACGGCGGTTGGACGCCCCCAGTGCTGATGGTCCTCGGTTATCTAGCTCTTATCAATCTCTTGGTGCTGGCGTTCAACCTGATCCCGGCCTTTCCGCTCGATGGCGGTCGGGTGTTCCGCTCGATCCTGTGGGCGGCGACCGGTGATCTGCGGCGGGCGACCTTGTGGGCCTCGCGGGCCGGCCAGGCGTTCGCCTGGCTGCTTATCTTCTGGGGCGTGATGCAGTTCTTCACGGGCAATTGGCTCGGCGGCATCTGGACCGGGTTGATCGGCTTATTCCTCAACAACGCCGCTCAGAGCAGCTACCAGCAGGTGCTGATTCGCCAGGCGCTCCACGGTGAGCCGGTACGGCGCTTTATGAACGGCGAGCCGATTGTCGTGCCGCCCGCGCTGGACCTCCGCCGCTGGGTGGAGGATTTCGTCTACCGCTATCACCACAAGGCGTTTCCGGTGGTGTCCGATGGACATCTCGAAGGGTGCATCACCACGCAGGCGCTGGCGGACATACCGCGTGGGCAATGGGACCAGCATACGGTCGGCGAGGTGATGCGGCACGATCTCCGAACGATCACCATCCCGCCCGATGCCGATGCGCTCGATGCCTTGGGCCGGATGCGGCGCACCGGGTCGAGCCGTCTGTTGGTGGTCGAGCGCGGCCGCCTCATCGGTATGGTCAGCCTAAAGGACTTGCTGCGTTTTTTGAGTCTGAAGATCGAACTGGAAGACTCGGGGCCACAAGGTTCCGAGCTTGATGGAGAGTTTCGCTTACCGGATCAACGCGATAGACCAGCGGCATCCGAGCAACTCCTTCACCACGGGGAAAATGGCCGGAAATATGACTGATGCCTCGCGATTCATGCGATTGTCACGAAACGAACTATAAGGAGCTTCGAGCCATGTCAACGCGCACACCGAAGGAAGGCGAGACGCACAATCTTGTTCGTCTTGCCACGGCGGCTAATCCGTTTCAGGCCCATATCTGGCAACAAGCCCTTCAAGAAGAAGGAATTCGTTGTCAGGTACTCGGCGACTACCTGGATGCCGGCATCGGCGACATTCCCGGTATAGGGGCCGAGGTCTGGGTTGAGGCCGGCGATCTGGAACGGGCCGAAAAGACCCTCCGCCAGCACCAGGATCGTATCGAGAAGGCGACTCTTCTCGACGAAAAACCGTGAAACGCCATCAAGGAAAAGGAGTAACAACATGAGTGCGCCAACCCATGCGTCCGGCCAATCCCTGCGGATCGGCGCGGAGGAATTGCGGACTCGCTTGGAGTCCGGGGAAGCAGTCACGCTGCTCGATGTGCGCAACGACAAGCCCTGGGAAACAAGTTCGGTTAAGATCGCCGGTGCCATCCGCGTCCGGCCGGCCGAATGGCACATCGATCCCTCCTGGCCGAAAGACCGGCTCACGGTCGTGTACTGAACCTGACCTCACGAGAACAATAGCGCCCGTGCGGCGCAAATCCTCCGTGAACAGGGCTTTCAAGAGGCGTATGCCCTCTTGGACGGGTTCGACGCTTGGCAAGCAGCCGGCGGTCCCACCGAGCCGAAGTAAAACCGAGCCGCGACCGTGAGGGAGCGGGGGGTTGTACCGCTGCCCTCACGGTCGTGGCTCAGAAGCGAATCGCCCTAGAAATGAGGAGTTTATGCCAGACATCATGCCAAGCGACATGCAGGTTGTCGAGGGGTGTTACATGATCGGCCGGAGGAACCCCGACGCCGTACTCCAGTGTAACACCTACCTGCGCACGTTCTGGGGAGAGGGAGCCTTCTTTCATTGGTGCGTGGACCCAGGGTCCATGATCGATTACAGCGTCGTCCGCACCAATTTGCTCGATCGCATCGGCGAGTTCATGGCGTTAAACCTGGTGAGCATGAACCATCAGGATCCCGACGTGACCGGCAATTTGCTGAATTTCACTCGTGAAAATCCGAAATTGACCGGCCTCATCACCGAAGACGCTTGGCGATTGGTGCGGCACCTCAACGCCATCCCCAAGGAACTCCGCTTCGCCAATAAGGTCGAAAACCGTTCCCTCCGGCTGCCGACCGGCCAGCGGTTACAGATGGTTCCCACGCCCTTCTGCCATTTTCGCGGCGCGATGGCCTTCTACGACCTGGAGAGCCAAGTTCTGTTCACCGGCGACCTGTTCGGTGGCTTAAACGCGCCAGGGCGGACCCAGTTGCTCGCGCAGGAGGAAGACTGGCCGGGGATCGCTCAGTTCCACCAGATTTACATGCCCAGCCGCGAGATTGTGTCGCGCACCCTCCGCCTGATCCGCGCCCTCGATCCTCCCGTGAAGATCATCGCGCCGCAGCACGGCTTCGTCCTGGCCGGCGATACCATGCACGAGTTCATGGACCGGCTGGAACAGCTGCCAATGGGGATCGACCTCTTCCCGGACGAGTTGGACGAGCGCCATCACAAGAAGTACGCGGAGGTCTTTCACGAGGTGATCGGAGAGATTTCCCATCTCCTGGGGGCGTCCGAAGTCCGGTCCCTGCTCCAACACCTGCCGCGTGACCACGAACTGGCCGATTACATCCGAATCACTGCTGACGAGGCCCATCTGGAGCGCAACGGCATTCGAGCCTTGCCCCTGCTGGTGGACGTGGCGGCTCTGGGGCACGCGCCTTCTTTCCGCGCGCTGCTCAAGGATCGCGTGCTTCGCGGCTGCCTGGAACGGGGTGTCCCCCTGCCTCCAATGGGCATCGGCGTGGAAGAAACAGGGGCGGAGCCATCGGGCTACTGGCTGGGGTAAACCTCGGAAAGGAGAACGACATGCCGGATTACACTTACCTGATCGTGGGCGGCGGCATGACGGCGGACGCCGCCGTTCACGGCGTCCGCGACGTGGATTCGACCGGCTCCATCGGGCTGATCGGCTCCGAATCTCATCCGCCGTACAACCGTCCGCCGCTGTCCAAAGGACTCTGGAAGGGCAAACCGCTCGACACCATCTGGCGCAAAACCGCTGGCCCCGCAGTGAATTTGCATCTAAGGCGGATGGTTCGCACCCTGGATTCACGCAACAAGCGTGTTACCGATGATCAGGGAACGGTCTACACCTACGGCAAGCTGTTGTTGGCCACCGGCGGCACACCGCACCGCCTCCCCTTCGGGGGCGACGACATCATTTACTTTCGTACCCTCGACGATTACCAGCGCTTACGGGCGCTGACGGAAAGAGGGCAGCGTTTCGCCGTCATCGGTGGCGGCTTCATCGGCTCCGAGGTCGCCGCCGCCCTGGCCCTGAATGGCAAAGAAGTCACGATGCTCTTCCCCGAACCAGGGATTGGCGCTCGGGTCTTCCCCACCGATCTGTCGCACTTCCTCAACGACTACTACCGGCAAAAGAAAGTCGAGGTGTGTGCGGGCGAGCAAGTAGTGGGCATGGATAAACGCCGTGGTCAATGCGTGCTTCACACACGCAATCCCCAAAGGGGAGGTGAAGGCGAGATTGTTGCCGATGGCGTTGTGGCGGGAATCGGCATCGCGCCGAACATCGAGCTGGCCCAGCAAGCCGGCCTGCAAGTGGATAACGGCATCGTTGTGGATGCGGCCTTGCGCAGCAGCGATCCGAACATCTACGCCGCCGGAGACGTGGCCGCATTTCACAATCCCGCCCTGGGCCGCCGCCTGCGCGTCGAACACGAAGACAACGCCCTGACGATGGGCCAACTGGCCGGACAGTCGATGGCCGGGCGGGCGGTGTCTTACGACCATCTCCCCTCGTTTTACTCCGACTTATTCGACCTGGGCTACGAGGCGGTGGGCGAAGTGGACGCCCGGCTGGAGACGGTGGCCGATTGGAAGCAACTGCATCGAGAAGGGGTGATCTACTACCTGCGGGATGGCCGGGTGCGCGGCGTGCTGCTGTGGAATGTGTGGGAGCAGGTAGATGCGGCCCGGAAGTTGATCGCCGAGCCGGGACCATTCCGCCCAGCTGACCTCAAGGGCCGTTTGCCGGCCTGAAATCGGCCGTCTGGAAGGAGGTTTGCGATGTTCAATCTGAAGCGCGTGTACGAAGAACCGTCTGCGGCGGATGGCTGCCGTATTCTGGTAGAGCGGCTCTGGCCGCGAGGTCTCAGCAAGGAGCGAGCCGCCGTGGATCTGTGGCTCAAAGACGTTGCGCCGAGTCCGGAGTTGCGCAAGTGGTTCAATCACGATCCAGAAAGATGGAAAGAGTTCCAGCAGCGTTATCGGACGGAACTCAAGGAAAAAAAGGACGCCGTCAAGCTGCTGAAGCAGAAGGGTAAGGAAGGCACTGTCACCCTGGTTTATGCCGCGCACGATGAGGAACACAATGGGGCGCTGGTACTGAAACAACTGCTGGAACGGCGGAAGAAAACGCGTACAAGTACAAGAGAGCAGCCAGCCAGGGAGCAGCTTTGAGGAGACACGCGGGAGGTTGAGGATGCTCAAACAGACGGCCAGCGGATACTCACGGTCAACAACGGCGTCGTCCAGAACCGAGGTTCGACGCAGGGGAGCATCACTCTCCGATTCCCGCTTGACAAGCCGAATTATTTTGTTACATATTATGGATATGTTTACCCAAATATCCATTTATTGCCCCGCGAAGGGAGCGACTGGGTTCTCGAAAGGCAACGGACCTAGCCCACCTGAAGATCGAAAAGGAGGTGAGCTTCGCAGGACCACCACCGGACTTTTTGAGCATCCCGCCGGCGCGCGTCACCGCCGCCATTTACCTACCAACCACCTAGCCGAAAGCAGAACAGAGCGTGTCAACCGTTAGGCAGGCCGGTCGCCTGCACCGTTCGCTCCCTGTTTCCTTCCAGGAGTTTCCTGATGAATCGCGCACAGCCCTCTCACAAGCGTTTGTGGATTGCCTTGACTTTTGTCTTTGTCGCCTCCTTCGCCGTGCTGGGCGGCTACGGCTTCCGAATCGCCTCAATGGCACCGCCCATCCCAGACAAAGTCTGCACGCCGGACGGCCGCGTCCTCTTCGACGGCGAAACGATCCGCACAGGACAAAATGTCTGGCAGTCGCTGGGCGGACAGCAGATCGGCAGCATCTGGGGACACGGTGCCTACGTCGCCCCGGATTGGTCCGCCGATTGGCTGCACCGCGAATTGGTCTTTATCCTCGATCGCTGGGCCAAGGAGCGCGGGGTGGCCCACTTCGACGAATTATCGTCCGAGGACCAGGCCGCCTTGCGCGTCCGTCTGAAGAAACTCGTTCGCGCTAACACCTACGATGCGGCCACGGGAACCTTGACGCTCGATCCGCTACGGGCGGAAGCGTTCGAGGCCAACGCCGCCCATTACACCGAGGTTTTTGCCGAGGGCCGACCCGAATACGCCATCCCCGCCGGCGCCCTGACCGACCCCGAACGGCAACATGCTCTGACCACCTTCTTCTTCTGGACCGCGTGGGCATGTGGCACAGATCGGCCCGACCTGGCCATCAGCTACACGCAGAATTGGCCGCACGAACCGCTCATCGACAACAAGCCAACCGTCGATTCGGTTGTCTGGAGCATCCTCAGCTTCGTGCTGCTGCTGGCCGGCATCGGCGGCATGGTCTGGTATTTTGCCGCGCAGTCGCGTCACGGCGAGGATGAGGCCGAGGTGCCGCACCGCAATCCACTTCTGAATTACCGACCCACGCCGTCCCAAAAGGCAACCCTGAAGTATTTCTACGTGGCCGTCGCCCTGCTGTTGGCGCAAATCGGCCTGGGCGCAATCACGGCTCATTACGGCGTCGAAGGCGGCGGTTTCTACGGCATCGCCCTCGATCAGATTCTGCCCTACGCGGTGACGCGGACCTGGCACACGCAGTTAGGCATCTTCTGGATCGCCACCACCTGGCTGGCCACCGGACTGTTCATGGCTCCGGCTGTCGGCGGTCACGAACCCAAAGGCCAACGTTTTCTCGTCAATGTGCTGTTCGTCTCCCTGGTGACGATTGTCGTCGGCTCGCTAGCCGGCGAATGGCTGAGCGTGCAGCAGAAACTGCACGGCGATGCTTGGTTCTGGTTTGGCCATCAAGGTTATGAATACGTTGATCTCGGCCGGTTCTGGCAGCTGTACTTGTTGGCCGGCCTGTTTATCTGGCTGGCCCTGATGGCGCGTGGTCTGTGGCCGGCGCTGCGGCGGCCCGGCGAACACCGCTCGCTGTTGGCGCTGTTCCTTATCAGCAGCTTGGCCATTGCTTCTTTCTACGGTGCCGGCCTGGGCATCTGGAAGCACACGCACCTGGCGATGGCCGAGTATTGGCGCTGGTGGGTGGTGCATTTGTGGGTCGAGGGGTTTTTCGAGGTGTTCGCCACGGTGGTCATCGCCTTCTTGTTCAGCCGCCTGCAACTGATCCGCACCAGCACGGCCACCTCGGCGAGCCTGTTCTCGACCTCCGTGTTTCTCTCCGGTGGCATCATCGGCACCTTCCACCATCTGTATTTCGCCGGCACGCCCAGCGTCGTCATGGCGCTGGGGGCGATGTTCAGCGCTCTGGAAGTGGTGCCGCTGGTGCTGGTCGGTTTTGAAGCGTGGGAGAACATCCGTCTGACGCAGCTGCGCCGATGGGTCGGCGACTACCGCTGGGCCATCTACTTCTTCGTGGCCGTGGCCTTCTGGAACCTGATTGGTGCCGGCCTGTTTGGATTCCTCATCAACCCGCCGATAGCCCTGTACTACATGCAGGGGCTCAACACCACGCCGGTGCATGGCCACTCGGCCTTGTTCGGCGTCTACGGGATGCTGGGTTTGGGTCTGATGTTGTTCTGCCTGCGCGGTCTGATGCCCAACAAGGAATGGCGCACCGGCGCCATCCGCTTTAGCTTCTGGACCTTAAACGCCGGTTTGATGCTCATGGTCGTTCTCAGTCTGCTGCCGGTTGGCCTGATGCAAACCTGGGCGGCCGTCAGCGAGGGTACTTGGTACGCCCGTAGCGCCGAGTTCATGCAAACTCCTCTGATGCAACAATTGCGCTGGTTGCGCGTCGTCGGCGACACCATCTTCGCCGCCGGCGTACTCGCCCTGGTATGGTTCAAACTTGGACTGCTGACCGGCCATTCCTACGCCAAACCCGAGGAGTTGGTTCCTTCCCAGAGCCTCGCGCCGGAAGCGGAATCGATCCCCGTGGCCTGAATGGGTTTTCCGTGGAAGGAAGAGAGAACCGCACGGCGAGCGGGGTCGCGTTACTGACAGCTGCGCTCGAAACTAAACTTTTCGTCCTCCCAAGGACAGCCCGGCGGCGGCGAAGAACGATTGAATCAGTCGCGGTTTCTGCCTCAAGCGGCCCACAGCGAGGTCAAATTCC
>Ga0134126_10001924_pt1 | contig 26376 bp, 20 predicted proteins | sample KB31752_FD_96881 | JGI IMG/M metagenome (GOLD analysis project Ga0134126, IMG submission 96881) | Terrestrial soil microbial communities with excess Nitrogen fertilizer from Kellogg Biological Station, Michigan, USA - KB3-175-2 | ecosystem: Environmental > Terrestrial > Soil > Unclassified ... | reverse complement strand
CTACTATTAACCATTTTCTGTTTATTCTATCCGCTATTAAACCTGAAACCGGACTCATGAAAGCGTATATCCAAAGGAAAATTGCCATCAGTCTGCCAAAGTTTGCAGCGCTTTCCAGCTCGGGGAAAGTCGTCATCATAGATGGCTTCATGGTAGCGAGCATTTGACGATCCATATAATTCAATAGCGCTACACCCCACAAAAGCATAACGACTATCCACGGATAAATTTTCTTATTTTTCATAATAGTTTATCTTTCAAATCCGTTTCCTGTTTTTCTGAATTTTGATATATGAATACCGCAGAAAGAAACATACTTAACTAAATACTTCAATAAAGACAGTTTCATAGTTGGATGTTTGTTTTGGCAAGAATCCCGGTTCTTTTGTGATCCTATTGTTTTTTTTTGTGTTTACAATGACGTTGCATTTTTCAATATCCAATCCTTGGTGGCCATCCAATAGGCAATTCTTTTTCGATTATAGGTGTACGTCACTGCAATGCTATCATTAAAATTAATGATAGCGGGATAGGAAAATTCTTCTTTTCGTTTACCATCTTCCAAATCTATTTTCTTAGGCCATGTTTTTCCATTGTCAAATGAAATAGCAAGCGCGAGCTTACCACGGGATCCCCAATCTTTAGTGGTTGGATTATAGGCCAATACCAGTGTCCCATCTGATAATTTGGCCACGTCAATTCCGCTGTTTGGGTTCGGCAAAGAAGTCTTGTAAACAGGCGACCATGTTTTGCCATAGTCTTTGGAGTCACTGCGACAAATAATGCCGGAAGAACTTCTCAGTAGTGCACTTACCTGGCCGGGAGATGACTCCCAAAGCGTGGGTTGTATAATTCCTTTTCCTGCTATTTCTTTACGATCAATTTGTAGATATGGCGTCGCTTCCCATGTTCTGCCTTCATCAACGCTGCGGTCGAAAAAAGCATTCCACAATCCTTGTTCATTGGAGGCGCCAGCGAGCCAGGTACCATCGGACAACACGATCATTTTATTTCGAACGGGGCCACGGCCTCCATGATCACCTTTAACCAGCTCGTTGGCCTTTGTCCATGTGTTGCCTTCGCCATCAGAAGTTTTTACCCATGTTTCCCATTGAGGAATTTCTTTTCCTACTTTGAAGAAAAGATAAATTTTTCCTTCGGGTGATTGGAACAAAACCGGGTTCCAGTGTGGCTCATTATTAATTTTTGCTACTTCGAATGTCTTGCTCCAGGCGCCGGGCTTCCCTTTAGTCATCCAGATACCAACATCATCATCCTTTTCTTCGGTCCCACCAAACCAGGCTGCGATGAAATCTCCATTTTTCAAATGAATAATAGTAGATGCATGGCATTCAGGGAAAGGCTGATCAGCGCCAAAAAGAAAGCCTTTAACAGGAAGCGTGTCCATATGATTGACATTAACATTTTCTGAATCATTATTTCCTGAAAAATTAAAAAATAAAATACCGGTGAAAAGAACACCAATGAGGTTCAAATTTTTAATCACTGACCTTATCATTTTAATTATTTTTTGGTGTAAGATAATGAGAAATCAAATTTCAGTTATTTAAAAAGGTTATTTGTGCCGCTTGTTGTCAATTCAATATACCATCTTGTCAAAGAGTTATAATAGCTCCCGGTCATGATGATGGTTTTCATTCAAGAAGACTTTCCATTAAGATAAACCAATTCAACCTGCATCAACTTTAAATTCAGGCTTTAAAGATACCATCTTAGAAGGCCATGCATTAAACTATGATGACAATATTGTATAGTAGATTGGCAAGAAAAGCGATAATTGATAGTACATTATATTTCACCTTTGTAAAGAGTGTGATTATTAAAACCAATCATTAAGAATGATGTTATAGGATATCATTTTTTATTCTTATTTCTTAAAATTTATTTTCAAAAGAATGTAGTGCCTGATATGGCCAAACCAAGTTACGCTACAAACCTTTGGCAGGCTGGTTTGTGGAAGTTGACGCAAAACGTTTTTGAAACAGTACTTTGTTTATTTTTTATTAAAACAAATTATTTCTCTTAAGTTTTTTTAGTAAGAAAAAGTTTCAGAAAGTGTATTGCTATGAGTGTGTAATACCTGGTCCATTTAGCGGGCGCCGAACTGAACGTTCCTTTAATTGAATCAATTCAAAAACAGGAAAATCTACAATCATAATAAGATAAAAAATACGGAGTAACAAGGTAAACCGGGCATAGAAGATTTACCTGATTTATATAACGCACCAGCAGTACTTGATTCAAAGACCAAAAAACTAATATTATCAAATGAAAGAAAATGTACAACGAGAGTTTATTCCGGTTATGTTGACTCCGTTTAAAGAAAACGGGGAAATTGATTTAAATGGTCTTACTCAATTAATTCAATTATATCTGCACGCAGGCGCCAAAGGCCTGTTCGCCAATTGCCAGTCAAGCGAAATGTTTCAACTAAGCAATGAAGAAAGGCTGCTCATTGTGAGACATACATTGAAAGTTGCAGACGGAAAAGTGCCGGTAGTTGCAGTTGGCAACTTCGGGAAAACAATCGCCAACCAGGCAGACTTTATTCATAAAATTTACGACACCGGCGTCAAGGCAGTAATTATAGTAACCGGCCTTGTTGCGGAAGAACATGAAAGTAATGAAGTTTTCGATGAGAGAATATTTGAACTTTTTAATCTTACCGGAAAAATACCTTTAGGATTTTATGAATGTCCTGAGCCTTATAAAAGAGTATTGACAGCGGAACAACTCAGAAAATTCGTCGCTACCGGCAGGGTCATTTACCACAAAGATACCTGCCTCGATATAGGAATGATAAAAGAAAAATTAAAGGCAACAAAAGGCATTGAATCATTTGGCCTGTTTGATGCTTATGCAGTGAATGCGGTGGCTTCTTTAGAGGCAGGTGCAGCAGGGCTTTCATGCATTCAGGGCAATTTTTTCCCTGAGCTGATTGTGTGGTTATGCAATCATTTTAATGATGCAGATTCTGTTGACCAGGTAAATAAAGTGCAGCAATTTTTAGTGGACCATATGGATGTAATACACCATGCTTATCCGGTGGTGGCGAAGTATTATCTGCAAAAACGCGGGTTACCTATTTCTACTTTTACGCGTACACATACAGAAGATTTTACAACCGATGTAAAAAATAAGGTAGATTGTCTTTTTAATGAATATCAGCTTCTTAAAAAAGAACTTGTGCGGCAACTCAATTTAAAATGATATTGCATCATGATTTTCAAATTTTGTTTGTTGTTTGCAGTTTTTTTTCCAGTATTATCCGGTTATAGCCAATCGTCATTTTTTACCAGCGATCAATTTAATACAATGCAGCTTACTCATGGCAAGGGCGGCCACACGATTCACAATACAGAATGCTTCTCGCCTGATGACAAATGGATCGTGTTTGATACACGCAATAATGATACACTCATTGGAAGCACAGGAAATATATCAATGATAAATACGCATACCGGCGTAGTTCGTGAACTCTATCATACAAAGCATCAAACTATTTATGGGCCTGGGGTTGGGGCCGCTACTTTTTCCCCGGCGGCTAACCGTGTTATATTTATTCATGGCATTCAAAACGCTGATCAAAATAATCCTTATGGTTTTACACGCCGTACAGGAGTTGCGATTGATATTGCAAATCCTTTTCATCCAATTTTTATGGATGCACGTGACATTACGCCACCCTTTATTCCAGGCGCCTTGCGGGGAGGAACCCATGCACACAACTGGAGCGGTGACGGGAAATGGATCAGCTTTACGTACAATGATTACATCATGCAGCAACTGGAAAAAAAAGATGCTGCTGTAAAAGATCTTCGCACGGTTGGAGTGATGGTGCCTGGTCATCCTGTTCATGTTCCTTATGATGCGTCGGGAGAAAACAACAGCGGTGAGATGTTTTCTGTGGTAGTGGCAAATGTTATCCAAAATCCTGAACCGGGAAGTGATGAAATTGATAAAGCTTTTGATGAAGGTTGGATTGGCGTTAACGGCTATCAGAAAAGTGATGGAAGCCGGCAACACCGTGCTATTGCATTTCAGGGCGAAGTCACCAATGCTGATGGGACAAAAAAGACTGAAGTTTTTGTAGCAGACATGCCGGAAGATCTGACAAAAGCGAGACCAGGCAAACCTTTAGAAGGCACAGCTACTTCAAGGCCAAATGTGCCGGAGGGAGTTTCGCAACGCAGGATCACTTATACAACGAACGGAATACAAGGCCCGCGACATTGGTTAAGATGCACAGCCGATGGAAAATTGATTGCTTTTTTATCAAAGGATAACAATGACGTTATCCAGCTATTTGGTATATCTCCAAATGGAGGAAAAATCAAGCAACTTACTTTTACTCCTTATTCAGTGCAAGGGCCATTTAACTTTAGTCCTGATGGAAAATATCTCGCATACCTGGCTGATAATAGTGTCTTTGTTACTGATGTCAAAACAGGAAAGTCTAAACGTTTAACGCAGCGGTCTTCTATTGAAGAACCACTTGTAGGATCAGTTGTTTGGTCCAATCATGGCGCTATGCTTGCTTTTAATAAATATGTAAAAGACCCTAAAACCCATGAAGTGTTTTTGCAGATATTTATAATAAAAGAAATCCTGCCATAAAGCTGAAAATAATAAATAAAAATATTTTTTAGAAACTACAAAGTGTTATCGATATATACTGGGACTATTGTCGAATTCTTCGTTTACCAGGTAATTTCGTTTATAGTTTAAAGGAGTTACTCCTATAACCTTTTTAAATTGTCTGTAAAAATTGGAGATGTTATAAAACCCGCATCTGTCGGCTATTTGTTCAATAGACATTTTATCTTCAATTAAAAAAGTACAGGCATGGCTAATCCGAATCTCCGTAAGAAAGTCATAATAAGTTTTTTTTGTCATTAACTTAAAATACCTGCAAAATGAAGTCGTTGTGAGATTGCTAATGGCTGCAATTTTTTCCAGGGCAATAGGTTGCGAAAAATTCTCTAAAGTATAGTTGTATACCTCGTTTAAACGCTCTGTTTCATATTTATCAGATTTATAAAAACTCTGTTCCCTGGTAATCTGGTGGTAATCTTTTGTCTCTGATAAAATTTTCAGAATAGAAAGTAAAGCAATCAACCGGTCAAGGTTTTCTGCCTTCGAGGCAGCTTCAATTAGTGGAATAAGTTTTTCACGGGTTTCATTAATAATTACCATGCCTTTTTTTGCCCTTTCAAAAAGCAAAGGTAGAAGACGGGTTTCCGGTAATGATAACATGTCGTTTCCCATAAAATTTGACGAAAAATGAAGCACCATTGTTTCAACGCCATATAAGGAAACATCCTGAGATGGGTCTTCTCTGCAATGCCATTTATGCGGTAAGTTTTCACCCAGAAGAAGGATCTCTCCATCTGAAAAGTTGCTAATGTTATCGCCAATAAAACGTACGCCTTCCCCCCTGATGAGATAATGTAATTCCAGTTCGGGATGATAGTGCCACAATGAGCCAAAACAGGAATCACGACGAATACTGAATGAGGATTCTAATTGCAGTGGCACTTTATGGAAATGAGGTTTCATATTTGCAGAGAATTAGATTTATGAATTTCGATTACTTAAAAATAAGAATAAAAAATTGTATTGTACATTATTTTTATGATCGTTTGAAAGCAATATGAAAATCTTTATTCACACTTGCTGTTTGCAACTCATTCTGCCGCTCTGACCGGGTTGACTTTGCGCCTTCGAAATATCTTTTTTTAATCGTCTAAATCCTTAAATCCACTACCCGGTTAGGATTGGCGAAAGCGGGCGGTGTATTTTGAAAATGCAGTCCATTGACTAAACTAACACTCTCCTATTTTTTTTATCTTTAGCCAAAAATAATTTATGTGGAAAAATAATATCCTGGAAACTATTGGAAACACCCCGCTTATTAAATTGAATAAGATCACAAAAGATTTGCCATGTACAGTTTTAGCAAAAGTGGAATATTTCAATCCGGGTCATTCTATAAAAGACAGGATGGCGCTGAAAATGCTCGAGGTAGCCGAGAAGGAAGGGAAATTAAAACCCGGAGGAACCATAATTGAAGGTACCTCGGGGAATACAGGAATGGGATTAGCGCTGGCCGCTATCGTAAAAGGATATAAATGTATTTTCACTACTACCGACAAACAATCGAAAGAAAAAGCGGATATATTAAAAGCTGTAGGCGCAGAAGTAATTGTTTGCCCAACTAACGTGGAACCTGAAGACCCACGCTCCTATTATTCAGTTTCAAAAAGACTTAGTGAAGAAGTTCCCAATTCATGGTATGTAAACCAATACGACAACCTCGCCAATCGTGAAGCTCACTATGAGCAGACTGGTCCTGAAATATGGGAACAGACAGAAGGAAAAATTACTCACCTCGTAGTTGCTACCGGAACTGGTGGCACTATTATAGGAACAGGAAAATATTTAAAAGAAAAAAATCCGGAAATAAAAGTCTGGGCTATTGACAGTTATGGCTCATTATTAAAAAAGTATTTCGATACAGGGGAGATTGACGAGAATGAAGTTTATCCGTACGTTAGCGAAGGGTTTGGGGAAGATTTTGTGCCGGCTAATTATGACATGAAATATATCGATGCATTTGTAAAAGTTACTGATAAAGACGGAGCAGTAATGGCCAGGCGTATCGCCAAAGAAGAAGGCCTGTTTTGCGGATATAGTGCGGGAAGTTGCCTTCAGGGCTTGCTGCAGCTAAAAGGCAGTCTCAAAAAGGATGATGTGGTTGTTTGCATTTTTCATGATCATGGAAGCAGATATGTAGGTAAAATTTATAATGATCAATGGATGATGGAAAGAGGTTTTCTGGAAGTAAAGACTTTTAAAGACCTGGTGAACGCCCGCGGGCACCAAAAATTGGTTTCTATAGCCGCCCATCAAACCGTAGAAGTAGCAATCAAACTAATGAAAAAATATGATATTGAAAATATACCTGTACTGAAAAATCAGGCAATTGTAGGTTCCTTAAGTGAAGGTGGCTTGTTCGATAAAATATTAACCGATCCCCAAATAAAGGAACAAATAGTGGATACCGTGATGGAAAAAGAATATCCGATTGTACCATTTGATATGCCGGTAGAAAAATTAAGTAATCTTATTTCAAAACAAAACGGTGCAGTGCTCAGCAAAGATGAAACTGGTGAATACCATATTGTAACCAAGTACGATATTATTCAAAGCCTTGCCAAATAAAGAGTAATAACAGTTAGCTTTCTGAAGCCTTCTGTCAGCAAACAGATAAATAATTACAATTTCTATTTTGATAAATTAAAAAACGCGGCCCACAAGCAACCTTGCACGTGACAATGGAAAGTTTCTATTTCACGAAGTTTATTTGCTCCGATCTATCAAAAAATGAGGCGCATCACTTAAATGTGGATAAGATTTTTACTATCAATTACTTGTATCATTTATATAAAGCAAAAGACAATGAATCCAGTTAATAATTAAGTCATTCATAATATCTTTTAAAAATGTAAAAAAGATATTGTTTTTCCGGTTTGGCAAATTTCAACACTTTAGTCTCCATCTCATATTCCGAAGGTTAATTAAAAATATTATAAGTAATCAAATTAATAAATGTCAGGATATTATGAAACTTAACTAATTTTTTAATTGATATAAAAAAGTGCTTTTACGATGCTTCGCACGTAGTTACACTATCAAATATATTCGTCATTTTACGACCATATCAGTAAATATATATTCCGTAAAAAAGAGCAATAGTGCCCTTTGCAGTATTCTGATAAACTCTATCTTTGTTCCAGAAGTTGATTGATGTTGATGTAAGCATTAATCAAAAAATAAATATCCAAATTTCTATCCGACAAAACAGAATCTATCCAAATTCCTTGAAAAATCGAAAAATCCGATATCAGTCAACTTCTAATTTTATCCAATATCATCTCTTTGCAAAAAAGTAAAGAGGAAACCGAAAACCAAATTTTTATTTTTGAAATGAACTCTACCCCAAAGCTAAAATGAGTATTTCTAAAATGAAACCGAATTCACTCTTATGAAACCTATCAGAACCGATTTAAGAAATTGTATCTGATTCCTATTCAAAACCGAAAACTGAAACCGGAAACCTAATTTTACCGGGAAAGTCCCAGGAAAACTGCCCCAAAGCAGTAAAAATTTACTCCCGCTCTCGAAAGATTGCGGGAGCTTTTATTTCAACCCATAACTTGCAGTTAGAGAAATGTTTTTATCTGACAAAATACCATTGCGTAAAAATTATTCAAGGATCATTTCATTGGTTCCTTCCCAAACGGAGTTGCTTTCTTACCTCGGGGTGGAAGAAAAAGTAGTTGGCATCACGAAATTTTGTATCCATCCGGACGCATGGTACCGCAACAAAACAAAGATAGGAGGCACTAAGAAAATCGATTTGAACCTTATACAAAGTCTTTCGCCTGACCTTATTATTGCCAATAAGGAAGAAAATGTAAAGGAACAGGTAGAAGCATTAGCGGAAAAATATGATGTTTGGATGACGGATGTGAATAATTTGTGCGATGCAATTATAATGATTAACGATATAGGAAAACTGGTAAAAAAGCAGGATGCAGCTAGCATCTTAATCCGGGAGATAAGAGCAGGATTTGAAACACTGAAAAAAGAATTTCATCATAAGAGAAAAATACCCGCAGCATATTTTATATGGCAAAAGCCTTACATGGTGGCAGGCGGCGATACTTTTATAAATGACATGATGGGTTATTGCGGTTTAAAAAATGTTTTTGCAGATCATCAACGTTACCCTGCAATCACCTTAGATGAAATCAAAGAAAAGAATACAGAACTAATTCTTCTTTCATCAGAACCATACCCTTTTAAAGAAAAACATAAAGACGAAATTCAAAAGGATTTGCCCGGGCTATCCGTAGAATTGACTGATGGAGAAATGTTTAGCTGGTATGGCAGCAGGCTCTTGAAATCAGTTGATTATTTTCATTCATTTCTGAAATGTTTATAATTACGATTTAAAAATAACATCGCATTTTTAAATCTTATACTACATAAAGAGGTAATTCCCTATTTTTGCGAAAATTAAAATAAAAATAATGGCATCAAAAAAAATTGCAGACATTTTAGGCGACAAAGCGGAAAGCTTAATGAATCACAAATGTAAAATTGACAAATCTACACTCACATTACCTTCTCCTTCTTATATTGATGATATATTTGTACAAAGCGATCGTAATAATCGCGTCGTAGGAAGTATCCAGCAATTGTTAGATCAGGGACGACTTGGTGGAACAGGGTATTGCTCTATATTTCCGGTGGACCAGGGAATAGAACATAGCGCCGGAGCCTCTTTTGCACCAAATCCTATCTATTTTGACCCGGAAAATATCGTAAAACTGGCTATTGAAAGCGGTTGCAATGGTGTTGCTTCTACCTTTGGTGTTTTAGGAATCCTGAGCAGAAAGTATGCACATAAAATACCTTTTATCGTAAAAATCAATCATAACGAATTATTGAGTTACCCTAATAAATATGATCAGACAATGTTCGGGTCAGTAAAAACTGCCTATAACATGGGTGCGGTTGGCATTGGCGCTACTGTATATTGGGGCAGCCAGGAAAGTACACGCCAGCTACAGGAAGTAAGTGAAGCATTTGCCCTGGCACATGAATTGGGAATGTGTACTATATTGTGGTGCTACCTGCGCAATGATGGCTTTAAAGTAGATGGCAAAGATTATTCTACAAGTGCCGATCTTACAGGACAGGCAAATCATATAGGTGTAACTTTACAGGCAGATATTATCAAACAAAAAATGGCCACCAACAATGGAGGATACAAAGCCGTGAAATTTGGCAAAACTTCTCCGTTGGTTTATGAAAATTTAAGTTCTGATCATCCAATCGATCTTTGCCGCTACCAGGTTTTAAATTGTTACAGCGGAAAAATTGGGCTGATTAACAGCGGCGGCGAAAGTAAAGGTGCAGCAGACTTGCAGGAAGCAGTAGAAACTGCGGTTGTCAACAAGCGCGCCGGTGGAATGGGATTAATCCTTGGAAGAAAAGCGTTCCAGAAACCGTTTAAAGATGGCGTTGATTTATTGAATGCCACACAGGATGTATATTTGGATAAAAGTATAACAATAGCGTGAGGAGTTGAGAATTGAGGCTCGGGTAGCTGAGAAGGTTTAGAAGGATTTAGAGGGTTTAGAAAATAATTTTAGCTGATTAATGTACTCAAGCCTGATAGCTGATAACTGATACCTGAAACCCGGCACCTAAAATAAAAACATGACAGAAGAAGATTTTGACGCAAATCTTGCAGGAGAAGAAGGCGATACCGACGAATCAAAACGTAGTTGGTTTCGAAGAATAAAAAAAGGTATTACCACTTCTACCAAAGACAAAAAAGAAGCTCCTGATGGATTGTGGACCAAATGTCCTCAATGCAGATATACCTGTACGGTTACCGAATTAAGAGAAAACCTTTTCGTTTGTCCAAAATGCGGATACCACCATAGAATAGGAAGTGCCGAGTATTTTGAAATTTTGTTTGACAATGGTGTGCATGAGGAACTTTTCGCGAATATTAAGTCGAAAGATTTGTTGGGTTTTGTTGACCTCAAACCGTATTCTAAACGCCTCGAGGAAACCTATGCAAAAACTTCCATTCATGATTCTATAACCGTGGCAGCCGGGAAGATAGACGATATGGGAATCGTGATTGCCGCTATGGATTTTGAATTTATTGGGGGAAGCCTTGGAAGCGTGATGGGAGAAAAGATTTTCCGTGCCTGCGAATATTGCATTAAGCACAAAGTACCTTTGTTGATCATCAATAAAAGCGGCGGTGCACGAATGATGGAAAGCGCTTTTTCACTGATGCAGCTGGCAAAAACATCCGGAGGATTATCCCTGCTCACTGATGCAAAAATTCCTTATTTTTCTCTTTGTACTGATCCAACTTTCGGAGGGACGACAGCTTCATTTGCAATGCTTGGCGATGTAATAATGGGCGAACCCGGTGCACTGATTGGATTTGCAGGCCCACGTGTGATAAAGGAAACTATTAAAAAAGATTTACCACCCGGCTTTCAACGTAGCGAATTTTTGCTGGAGCATGGTTTTCTTGATTTTATCGTTTCGAGAAAAGAACTCAAGGAAAGGCTGAAACAATTATTGATTTTATTCAGGAATTAAAATGGTGAATGGTGAGTTGTCAGTGGTCAAGCGCATTCACCACTCACGATTCACCATTTCCTATTCATCCACACACCAACCATGGATTTAAGAAACCGAAAGGCCTATTACGAATACAACATCGAAACTAAATACGTTGCGGGCCTTGTATTATCCGGTACGGAAATAAAATCACTTCGTGAAGGGAAAGCAAGTTTCAACGACAGCTATTGTATTTTTAATAAGGGAGAATTGTATGTGAAAAGCCTCCATATTTCAGAATATAATTTCGGTACTCATTACAATCACGAGCCAATGCAGGAGCGGAAATTATTATTACATAAAAAAGAATTGCGCAAGCTTGAGAATAAAATAAAAGAGAAAGGCTACACTATTATTCCCCTAAAAATATTTTTTTCAGCAAGCGGTTTTGCAAAATTAGAAATCGGCCTCGGCAAAGGAAAAAAGATTTTTGACAAAAGAGAAACCATTAAGGCAAGGGAAAGTGAGAGAGATGTAAAGAGGAAGTATGGCATTTAATTATCCACAATCGCTGAAGGCGAAATAGAAAAGTCCCTTATTTATTCATTTACTGCTGTTAACACTCACTCAACCCCAGCGGCACATTCACTGCCAGCCCGCCGTCAGCCGTTTCTTTATACTTACTATTCATATCAACGGCAGTGTCCCACATCGTTTGAATTACATTATCGAGCGTAACCCTTGCATAATCAGGAGCGCTTTGTAACGCAAGCTGGCTGGCCGTTATGGCCTTAATGGCGCCCATAGTATTTCTTTCGATGCAGGGAATTTGCACCAACCCCGAAATAGGATCGCAGGTCATACCAAGATGATGTTCCATTGCAATCTCAGCGGCCATTAGTGCCTGGCGCTGCGTACCGCCCATGCATTCTGTAAGCGCTGTAGCAGCCATTGACGAAGATACGCCGATCTCTGCCTGGCAACCTCCCATTGCAGCGGAAATAGTGGCTCCTTTTTTAAAGATGCATCCGACTTCAGAAGCCGTCAATAAAAATTGGATGATTTTATCGTCAGCATCTCCATCACAAAAAATAATATAGTACGCGAGGACGGCAGGAACTACGCCCGCAGCGCCGTTAGTAGGCGCGGTAACTACACGGCCAAACGCGGCATTTTGCTCATTTACCGCCAGGGCAAAACAACTTACCCAATCGAGAATGTATTTAAAATCATTACCACCTTCTTTGATAGCCATTAACCACGAATCCAAATCACTATATTCTTTTCCTTGCAATAATTTTTTATTCAAATGCGCAGCCCTTCTTTTTACATTTAATCCGCCGGGTAAAATGCCCTCTGTGTGGCAACCTTTGTAAATAGATTCGTTCATTATTTGCCATATCTTCAAAACACGTTCCCGGGTATTTATTTCAGGCCGCCACGCGTTTTCATTTTCCATTACTATTTCACTAATGTTCATGCCTGTTTGCATACACCAATGAATTAAATCTGTTGCTTCATTGATGGGAAAAGGTAAATTCACTTCTTCATCATCATTGATCTCCTCCCCTTCTTTTTTCACAAAGCCGCCGCCAATAGAATAATAGGTTTCTGAAAAATGATCCCCATTTTTTAATACTGCAATAAAAGTGAGGGCATTGGGATGATACGGCAGCGATTCATTTTTCAAAAACTCTATATCTTCTTTAGGATCAAAATCTATTTCATAAACGCTACTGAGAAATAATCTCTTTTGACCTTTTATGGTTTCAATTTTTTCAGAAATCAGGTTTACGTCAAAAGTTTCCGGGTCATAGCCGCATAAGCCCAACTGCACTGCAATATCAGTTCCATGTCCTTTACCGGTTTTGGCAAGGGAGCCGTAGAGTAATATTTCCATGCTTGCAACCAAATCCAAAATATTTTTTTGCTGAAGCGATAACAAGAATAAACCTGCGGCCCGCCACGGACCAAGCGTATGACTGCTTGATGGCCCCACTCCTATCTTAAACATATCAAAAACCGAAATGGCTTCGTGGCTCATACAATCGTTTATACAACAAAGATAGACAGTTTCGGAGGGAATATTTTTTAAAAAGGATTGTTTGCCAAACAGTGAACAAACAAATAATGTAAGTTTTTATTTTGTGAATTTTCTTTTGAATGAAGGTTGCAAACCTTCCATTTAAGATCTTTGATCTAAAATTAGCCGGTTAAAGGGCGGCAACGTTGCGACAAAAATTCTTCGCAAAGACAGTAAAGAAATAACGTAAGTTTTTTTCTATGAAATTTTAGTTTCATGATGAAACTGAATTCCTTTTGCCTCAGGCCCGGCAAGAATTACAATAACGCCCAGCACGAGGATGCTACCGGCTAAAATTTCCATGGAAGCTGCATAGTTAACGTATTCGGCAAGTAATGCTTCAAGGTACGCAATACTTGATGCTATCAAGACGCCCAATTGATAGGCAAACCCCGGAAAAAATCCACGCAAAGTCCCCGGGGATAATTCGTTAATATGTGCCGGGATAATTCCCCACGCCCCCTGTACCATAAACTGCATCGCAAAAGCGCCCAAAGCAATCACCGCACTTCCGCCATTATACATCCATAATGGAATTAACATAACGGCAAGAATCACAGCCAAAGCCATCATTTTTTTTCTGCCATATAAATCTGAAAGGTAACCAAACAAGAGTCCGCCAAGGATAGCGCCCACCATAGATATCATAGTTGTAACCGCCGTTTGATGAGGGGTGAAGTGGCGTTGCTGCTGCAAAAAAGTGGGATATAAATCCTGTGTACCGTGAGAAATAAAATTCATGACAGACATCAATAAAACTAAATACAAAAATAATTTCCAATGTTTTTTTACGGTACTTCCGTACTCTTTCCAATTAGCTGCTTTTGCCGCTTTCCAGGCTGCCGTCTCTTTTACTTTTGCCCGGATAAATAAAGTGAGCAAAGCAGGAAGTCCGCCGATAAAGAACATCGCTCTCCACCCAAAGTGGGGGAAAACAGTGTAGTACGCCAAAGCGGCAAGCAAAAAACCAAATGCATACCCTTCCTGCAATAACCCGGAAAGCAAACCCCGTCGTTTTGCAGTTGCAGTTTCCATGACCAAAGAAGCGCCCACGCCCCATTCACCGCCCATACCTATTCCGTATAGCAAGCGAAGAATTAAAAATGACGCATAAGTGGGAGCAAATCCGGAAAGAATTTCTATTAAGGAATAAAAAATAATGCTGATCATCAAGGGACGTTTTCTTCCATAACGGTCTGCCATTAATCCGAAAATAAGCGCACCAACGGGACGCATCGCGAGACTGGCGGTCAGTGTCAAAGCAATTTCCGGAATCGTTTTATGAAAATCTTCAGCCACCGTGGCGAGAACAAATGTGAGAATAAAAAAATCAAATGCATCTAATGTCCAGCCAAGAAAACCTGCCAGCAAAGCATTTCGCTGATTTCTTTTTTCTTCGGGGGTGACAACAACGATACTTTCTTTTTGTGGAATCATAGCAATTGAATCTTGAGATAAGAAGTGGTGATATGGTGGAATTTAAAAATCGGCGAATTTAAACCAGTGTCTCCCGATAGCTATCGGGATATAATAAAAAATTCATTGTAATTTACTAATAATCTTTCAATTTGTGTTTGCCAAAAACATCTTTTAACTACCAACTTCTCTCAAAATAAAAATCTTCTTTATTTGTTGTTTTACTGTTCTCCCTTTTGTCAAAATAAAAATCTTCTTAGCCTTCGTGGGTGTTCCTGTTAAGAAGTGGAAGCCAGGTCTGGTCTCCCGACCAATGGCATCAGCAAGTTCAATCAAATCTTAAATCTCTTTCGTTTATGCATTCCAGTTATATTCAAATAGAAACAGAACCCCGGTTATTTCTCGGTTTACTGTAATCAGGATTAAGAATTTTCTTTTTTAGAAATCGCGCTTGCTTTCTTCTCCACTTCTTCTTTCATTTCATTTTTAAATGCAGTTAATTTTTTAGATAAATCTTTATCGGAAAGAGCGAGAATTTCAGCAGCTAATATGCCGGCATTTTTTGCTGCGTTGAGCGCCACAGTGGCCACAGGAACGCCATTGGGCATTTGCAAAATAGAAAGCACGGAATCCCATCCATCAATGGAGTTGGACGATTTTACAGGCACGCCAATTACAGGAAGTATTGTCAAAGACGCGACCATTCCCGGCAGGTGTGCGGCGCCTCCGGCGCCGGCAATAATTATTTTTAATCCACGCGCAACGGCATTAGTTGCATACTCCATCATTCTCATAGGTGTGCGGTGTGCCGAAACAATAGTAAGCTCATACGGAACGTCAAAGCGTTTTAAAATATCAGCAGCAGCTTCCATTATTTTTAAATCGCTGTCGCTGCCCATGATGATGCCAACAAGTGGTTGATTCGCTTTTGTCATAAATATATTTATAGGCGTAAAGATAATTCAAATGGATATTGTCCAGCTAAATCGTTAAAAGCCTTTACCAGACTAAAAAGCCTCACCCCAACCCCTCTCCCGAGGGAGAGGGCCTTAAACCCTTACCATAAAAGAGCTTCGGAGAATTCATCATTTTTTTATCGGATAATAACGAATTCAAACGGTAAAATGCTGAAGGAAGGACTCTGAACAGTAAACAAATTTTTAATCGTTATTTCTTTTTGAAAATGTAAAATCTATAAGGTCTTTGAAATCTTTTTAGTTTATAAAAACTACAAATTACCAATATCTCCGGATAGTAATGCAACCGTGGCCTCTGCTACCTTTGCCTGGTAAAGAGCGCTGTACAGCCGATTTTTGGCGTCATTGTAACTTATCTGTATCTGGCGCAATTCCACTGAGGTAATGGTTAATTTTTTATATCGCTCTGTGGCTATCATGATATTTTCTGTAGCTAACACAAGATTGTTCTTTTCCAGGTCAATCGTCTTTAATGCGTTATTGTAATTAATGTATGCATTTGTTAGCGCTGTTTCAATATCGTTTTTCGTTTGAGTAATAGAAAGATGTTGGTTTTTTATTTGAATATCACTTACCGCCAGTTGTTTTTTTACCAGTATTCCATTAAACAAAGGAATCGTAAGTCCTATCGATCCCGATGGTCCATAGGTTTGATTCAACAACGTGAAACCAGCGCCGTTGCTGTTTCTGGCGAAATTATAAAAACCATTTAGCTCAACAGAAGGCAGTCTTGCCGCATTAATTTCTTTCTTTTCCTGGGCTAAAACTAACAACTGGCTGTTTGCAAGAAGTACATCCGGGTTTTGCCTGGCAATTTTATTTTGGACGTCAGCATATTCAGGCAATGGCAAAACTAAGATCGTATCGATAACATGAAAAGCCGTATCCGGATTTCTTCCCATCTGATTGCTTAAAGAAGATTTGGCCACCGCAATTGAATTTTGCAATGAGAGTAAAGTAGAGCGTTGTTCATTTAGATCTACCTGGGCTTCCAGTACTTCGTATTTGGCCCCGGTACCTATTTCAAAGCGCCGCTGCGCGAGGTTATAGCGGTCATTATATAAACTGATCTGCTCAATCGTTGCTTTTTTTTGTTCATTAAGCGTAACAATGTTGTAGTAAGAGGTAACTACGTTATAAACCGTTTCATTTAAATTTTTTCTGAAAGAATATTCTCCTGCCCGCTCCAGTTCTTCTAATTTATGTTTTGTAGCAAACATTTTAAATCCATCAAATATCTGCCAGTTGACTGCAAGCCCTGCTGAAAGATTTTGAGTTTTATTCCCGTTTTTATGAGTAACGGTTCCATTGCTCAAATTTTGCTGAAGATTATTTACACCTATTACTTTGCTTGCTGAAGCGCTTAGAACCGGTATGGCGCCAGCGTTTGCCCAATTATTATTAATAGTTCCTATTTCAATCTCATTTTTACTGATAATGATCCCATAATTATTTTCTATAGCATTTTTCACCGCATCGTTTACAGTAAGAAGGGTATCCTGCGCATGAATGGAAGGACTTAAAAACAAAATGAAAAATGAACACACGAAGAAGATTTTATAAAAGTGCATCATCCAATGGTTGTTTTTTGCGTGATAGAAAAGCATACATTGCCGGAACAACATATAATGTAAGGATCAGCGAAAACAAAATTCCTCCAACAATTACGATCCCAAGCGGGATGCGGCTGGTAGAAGCATCGCCAAAAGAAAGCGCCAGCGGCAAAGCGCCAAGAGACATGGCAAGGCTTGTCATTAATATAGGCCGCAAACGCAGATAGGCAGATTCCACTACTGCGTCCACTTTTTTCATTCCTGCATCTCTTTTTTGATTTGCAAATTCTACGATCAATATTCCATTTTTTGTAACCAACCCAATGAGCATTATCATTCCTATTTGTGAAAAAATATTAAAGGTTTGCCCAAATATCCATAGTGAAAGCAACGCTCCCGCCAATGCCAATGGCACAGTTATCATAATGATAAAAGGATCAATAAAACTTTCAAATTGAGCAGCGAGCACCAAATAGATAAGTACGAGCGCCAGCAAAAATGCGAACAGCGTGTTTCCTGAACTTTCAGAATAATCCCTGGAAGTACCGCTGAGGGCGGTTGTGAAAGAATCATCTAAAAGTTTTTTAGCAATTCTATCCATTTCTTTTATGCCATCCCCCACAGTTTTTCCGGGCGCCAGGCCTGCGGAGATGGTAGCAGATTTATACCTGTTGAAATGATAAATAGTCGGCGGGGCTGATGCTTCCGTTGAATTTACCAAATTATCCAATCCTATATTTTCGCCACGATTGTTCTTTACCATTATCTTACTAAGGTCGTTTGGATCGTCCCGATCACTCCTATCTACCTGCCCAAGCACCTGGTATTGTTTTCCCGATTTAAAAAAATATCCAAGTCTCCTGTCGCTGTAAGCAAGTTCCATTGCCTGCGAAATATCCCCTACACTCACACCTAATTCACTGGCACGGAGGCGATCAATATTTACCCTAAGCTCGGGTTTGTTGAATTTCAAGTCCGCATCAACGCCCTGTAGGATTGGGCTTTTTTGTGCCTCATCCAGGAACTCAGGCAGCACTTTTCTTATTTTATCAAAATCATTATTTTGTATTACGAACTGAACGGGCTGGCCACCGCGCCGGTTGGTAGAAATCGTTTCCTGCTGACTTGCAAAGGCGCGCCCTTGTGGAAATTTTTTAAGATTCCTGTTTACCATCTCCACAATTTGTTGCTGTGATCTTCCGCGATCTTTTGGATCGGTAAGCATTACATTAAAGAATCCACTATTAACAGAACCGCCTCCAAAACCGGGCGCAGTCAGGCTTATCAGCATAGTTTTCTCAGGGATGGAGTCAGATAGAAACTTGTTGAGAGTATCCATATAGGAATCCATGTAGTCATAAGAAGTTCCTTCGGGAGCGGTAACACTTAAGCGAAATTGATTGCGATCTTCCAGGGGCGCCAGCTCTGACGGAAGGCTGTTAAAAATAACATAGATAACGCCAACGCACACTGCAACCAAAGCAAAGGCTACCCATTTGAATTTCATAAATCCTTCCAGGCTTTTCTTATATCCATTTTCCATTGCGCGGAAAAATGGTTCTGTTTTTTGATAAAACCATGAGTGGCCAAGCCTTTTGCTCGTAAGTTTTACGTTGAGGACAACCGTTAAAGTAAGCGATACAAACGCTGAAATCAGAACAGCGCCGGCGACAACGATTCCAAATTCACGGAAGAGTCTTCCAACAAAACCCTGCAGAAATACAATGGGTAAAAAAACAATCGCCAGTGTGATAGAAGTAGAAATAACCGCAAAATAAATTTCTTTAGAACCTTCTTTCGCAGCCTGGTATTTATTCATACCGGCTTCTATTTTCTTAAAAATATTTTCCGTGACCACGATACCGTCATCCACCACAAGCCCCGTGGCCAGCACAATTGCGAGCAGCGTAAGCACATTAATGGTGAATCCAAAGATGTACATGATAAAGAAGGCGCCTATCAGTGAAACCGGGATGTCGAGTAATGGACGCAGTGCAATGATCCAGTCGCGGAAGAATAAATAAATGATGATGATCACCAGCGTCAAAGCGATTAAAAGTGTTTCTTCAACTTCTGAGATAGACTTTTTTATAAATTTCGTCTGATCCATTCCTACATCAAGCTTCATATCCGCAGGAACTTCCTTTTTTATATCTGCTAATCTTTTATAAAATTCATCAGAAATAGAAACATAATTGGAACCAGGCTGCGGAATGATGGCGAGCATAATCATTGGTACCCCACTCTCTTTCAAACCCGACTCTTCATTTTCAGGGCCTAATACCACATCAGCCACGTCCCTCAATTTTACATTGACACCATTTATGTTCTTTATGATCAGATTATTAAATTGCTCTTCAGTATTTAATTGTCCGAAAGTGCGTACGGCAAGCTCAGTCGTATTCCCGGAGATTTTTCCGGCAGGAAGCTCTACACTTTGAGTAAGTAACGCGTTTTGAACATCATTGGTGGAAAGCCCGTAAGCCTGCAACCTGGCAGGCTTAAACCAGATGCGCATTGCGTATCTTTTTTCACCCCAAATTGATATCGAACTCACGCCGGGAATAGTCTGTAAGCGCTCTACAATATTATTCTCTGCGTATTCTGTCACCTCCAGAAGATTGCGCGTATTACTTTGCACGGTAACTGCAATTATTGGTTGTGCATTTGCATCAGCCTTTGAAACTACCGGTGGCGCGTCTATATCCTGCGGCAAGCTTCTTGTTGCTTGACCAACTTTATCTCTCACATCATTAGCAGCAGTTTCCAGATCTACTCCCAATTCAAATTCCACATTGATATTACTTCTGCCCTGGTTACTTGATGAACTGATATTCTTTACTCCCGGGATTCCATTGATGGCTTTTTCGAGTGGCTCTGTTATTTGTGATTCAATAATATCAGAATTGGCGCCTTCATAAGAAGTGCTCACTGAGATGTTAGGTGGATCAATAGCCGGATAATCTCTTACTCCTAAAAATTTAAAACCAATAATTCCAAATAGTACGATCACCAGGTTTAGAACTATGGCAAATACAGGACGGCGTAAACTTGTCTGGGAAATATTCACTTTTGTACGCTACTTATTTAGGGATGAAAGATTGATGTTACTTCCGGGTTTTATAGAAAGCAATCCTGTAATAATAACTGTATCACCGATGGAAAGCCCACTCAGGATTTCTACCCTGGCAGAATCTCTGGTGCCCGTAGTTACTGTTTTAAAATCGGCTATGCCACCGTTATATAAGATTACTTTTTTATCCCTTGCCGCCGGAATGATGGCTTGCGTAGGTACCATAACGGCTTCATTATTATCGCCCATATCAAAGATCACTTTTGCGAATGATCCTGCAGTGATATTTTTATCAATATTTTCAACTAAAGCGTGTACTTTCAGGCTGCGGTTATCAGCTGTGATACCTGATTCAGTTGCATAGATTTTAGCCTTATATTTTTTCCCGCTTGCTTCAGTCGTGAATGATATCACATTGCCCAATAATACCCTGGGTCCGTATTTTTCGGGAACACTAAATTCCAGTTTCAATTTGGAATCCTGCCTTATGGTGGTAATAATAGTTGTAGGTGTAATGAACGCGCCAATGCTTATATTTTTAAAACTGAGCTTTCCGTCGAATGGGGCTTTTATAATTGTCTTATCAATGTTTGCCTGGAGTACCTGCATATCTGCCTTTATGCTGCTTACATCAAGCACACTTAAATCATAGTCCTGCTGGCTGATACCTCCAATCTTTAGTAAATCATCCTGTCGTTGTTGGGTTTTTTCAGCAACCTGGAGTTGCACACTCAATTTATGAAGTTGCGCCTGCAGGTCACCATCGAAAAGTCGTGCGAGCAAAGTGCCTTTTTTTACATGAGCTCCTTCTTTTATGGAGAGATAAGTTACTTTTCCCGATACCTCAGGATGTATGTCTGTCTCTTCAAAAGGTAATAAAGTTCCCGCCACTTCTATACTCGAGTGCAATACCGTTGGCTGAATAACGTAGCCCTCAACTGCTAATTCGGAATGCGATCCGGATTCTTTTTCGGGCTTAGGCGCATCCGTTGTTTTGGCTTTACTCCCGCAAGAGGACATAAAAAATAGAAGAACTATAATCGCGGCAGTTAATTTTCCGTGGTTTAATTTCATTATATAAATTCTATTTTTTGGCTAAAGTCATGAGACGGTCAAAATAAATAAAAACTGCGAAAAGAAATTTTTTTTTTCTCAAAAAGATCTTTTTTACAATATTCTTATGAAATTACTTTCACTAATTGTCTGACCTGGTTGGAAATATGTATTAGTTGCTGTCTCTCATTACTAAGAACTGTGATATGGCCCATCTTTCTTCCCGGGCGTGTTTTCGCTTTGCCGTAAATGTGAACAAACAAATTATCGATTTCTAAAACTTCTTCAAGTCCCTGGTATTTTGCATTACCATTATAGCCGGCTTCACCAATCAAATTGATCATTGCAGCATTCATAATGGGCTTCGTTTTCCCCAACGGATATTGAAGTATGACTCTCCAAAGCATATCAAACTGGGAAGAGAAAGCTGCTTCTATCGTATGATGTCCACTGTTATGTACCCTGGGGGCAGTTTCATTTACCAAAACATTGCCATCCAGGTCAATAAATAATTCAACAGCAAAAATACCAGGGCTCTTCAAATTTTTCACGACGGCTAATGCAATGGCTTCTGCCTTCCATAATATTTTTTCTTCAAGAACGGCCGGTGATATCTGGTATTCCAGTTGATTGAGATCCTGGTTAAATATCATTTCTACAGGAGGATAAATGGCATTTTTATCATCTTCAGCGACAGCAACAATTATCGAAATTTCTTTTTTTATAGTCACTAATTTTTCCAGAACTGCATCTTCATTAAAGCCTTTTTCGCAATCCATCTCATTCTTGATTATTTCCACGCCTCTGCCGTCGTACCCGCCCATGGCGAGTTTATGAGCTGCAGGTAAAAAGTCAGCATGTTTTAGTAACTCATTTTTGCGATGTGTTATCACAAAGGGTGCAGTGGGGATTTGATTATCCTGGTAAAAATTTTTCTGGGTGATTTTGTTTTTAATTATTTCCAAAGCTGCTGGGCGAGGATATACTTTTACACCCTCAGATTCCAACTTCTTAAGCGCGTCGATATTCACGGATTCTATTTCAATAGTAATTGCGTCAAGGCCTTTTCCAAAATTATAAACATCTTCAAAATCTGTGATGTCTCCTTTGGTAAAATGATGACACAGATGACCGGCGGGGCATTCAGCATCATTCTCCAACACATAAGTTTCCACGGGGTAATTTGCAGCTGCTTGTAATAACATTCTTCCTAACTGGCCTCCTCCGAGAATTCCTGTTTTTTTCATGAAAAATTTTCTGCAAGATAAATGTTACAAATTAATTGAAGGCATTTCGAATCATCTCATTAATTTTCTTTCGCAGTAAACAAATAAATAAGGGATTTTTCTATTTGGTTCTTATCCGGCTACGACGCGATTATTTTCCATTTGATTCATCAAACGAATTGATGAACGCTAAAATATCTTTTTCAAATTTCGGCGCTTCGTCAAATAAAAAGTGATGCGATATTGGCAGTACATATATGGGCAAATTTTCCAGTTCCTTTTCAAATTTTATCAACCTTACTGCATCCTTCTCTGTAGTAACAATGATTTTATTATCATTTTCTATTCTTAAAAATTCATCTTTTATTTGTTTAATATCTTCAAGACTGAAATTATGATGATCCCTGAATTTTAATATTTGATACCTGGAAACGAAATTCTCAAAGACTTCCTTTACTGGCTCAGGATTAGCAATTCCCGTTACCAAAAGCGCTGAACAACTACGATCCAATTGATATTCCTTTTGGGAAAATAAATGAAAAAGACTTTTATATTCAATAGCAGTGAAATAAATTTTTTGACTATCCAAAGGATTTAGTTGCTGAATGATATCCTGCCTTTCTTTGTAGGTTATGCCAGGCTCACATTTAGTCACAATTATGATATCAGCGCGCCCGCTACTGCTTTTAACATCTCTCAAATTTCCCGCCGGCAGTAAAAGATCCTGTGAATAAAGATTGTTAGAATCGGTTAATAAAATATTCAAGCCGGGGTTTACTTCCCTATGTTGAAAAGCATCATCAAGAATAATAACCTGCGTTGGCGGTTTTTCAAATAACAATTGAGGAATTCCCATTACTCTTTCTTCGGCTACGGCCACCGTTACATCCGGAAATTTATTATGCATCTGCATCGGTTCATCACCAATATCTTCGGAGGTGGTTTTGTCATCCGCAATAAAAAAACCTTTTGTTTTTCGCTTGTACCCCCTGCTTAATGTAGCCACTTTATATTTATCCTGAAGTAACTTGATAATATACTCTACCATCGGTGTTTTTCCTGTGCCGCCCACAGCAAGGTTTCCAACGCAAATAAGAGGAAGATCAAATTTTGCTGACCTCAGTATATTTTTATCAAACAACAAATTGCGTATCTTGATAATGCCTCCATATAAAAGAGAAAATGGAATTAAAACATACCGGATTTTCTTAAACATAAATAAAAAACTTTATTGTACTAATGGGAAAATAATTCCGGTTTCAGGAAACTAGAAAGCATATAATTTTTCAGGAGTTACACAAAAATCTAAAGGTATATCAAAAGCGTTGATATCTATTATTTCATCTACCGGTTCGTAAAAGCTCAATCCTATTTTAATTGTATTGGAATCGCATCGTGCAAGGAATTTGTCATAATATCCTTTGCCATAGCCGACCCTATATCCTCTTTTATCAAAAGCTAACAAGGGTACCAATGCCATTTCAATTTCTTTTTCATTTACTATTTCACCGCCCTGGGGTTCGTCAATTCCAAATTCATTTGTCATCATTTCCATATCATCCTTAAAATGATAATGAACCATACTGCCGGAATCCACGTCTATTTTAGGAATCACAATTTTTATCGATGGATTTTTGAATTTCAGGAAACGTATAATTTTTGCGGTATCAGGTTCTGCAAGCCTGAGTGATGGCACATAACTATGTGCACAATTAATAAAAGGCAGTTGCAACTTTTGAAAATTAATTAAATTAAGATCATTAAATTTTTCAATTTCATGCAAAGAAAGCTTTTTCCTGCTTGCCTTAAATATATGTCGTAATTCGTTTTTTGTCATAAAATAGCGTTCAATAAAGGGCGCATTTTCAGCGCCTCTTTTTTAATCGTTTCTTTAGAAATAATCGCCTGGTGTTTTACGTTTGCAATAACCCGGAAGCCACTCCACCTGGCAATATCATTTCCATAATTTTTGTATTCTTCATTAAATACCCAACCGGCTACATTTATTTTTTCCTTTTTTAAAACAGCGGCGGTAAGCAAAGAGTGATTAATACTTCCCAATTCATTCTTACTAACAACAATCACCTTTGCCTTTAGTTTTTTTATCAGATCCAACATTAATTCATTCTTATTAAGAGGCACCATCAAACCGCCGGCTCCTTCAATTATCAATTGGTTTTTTGTGCAGGGTAAATGATCAATTATCTCCTTTATCCTAATTTCTTTTTTTTCTGCGGGAGCTGCAAGATGCGGTGAGGCAGGCATTTTTAAAAGATAGCATTCGGGATGTATCACTGTTATTTTGTTTGAGATAAATTGTCTCACAAATAAAGAATCAGTACCGTCTGAAAAGCCTGCCTGCACTGGTTTCCAGTAGTCAGCTTTTAAAGCCTCTACAATAATTGCCGACACTAAAGTTTTTCCAACATCTGTACCGGTACCTGTTATAAAAATCGGTGTCATAACGTGTGAATGGTGAGTAGTGAATCGTGAAACATCTAAACAAACTAAACTTATAAACTATCTGATCTCTAAACTTCTTTCCCGCTGTTTACAAAAATAGAAAATACTGTGGTTCCATAATTACGCGACGTTTTAAAAAATAATTCGTTTTCATAGTTATTAGCCGGCGTATGTTCTAAAATAAACCATCCTGCAGGCGCTAATATTTTTTTCTCACGAATAATACGGGGCAAGTCGTCAATATTCTTTAAAGCATAAGGCGGCCCGGCAAAAATGAAATTATATGATTCATTACAATTCTCCAGGAAGCGAAAAACATCACTCTTAACTACCACGCAGTTTTCAATCTTTAATTCGGCGATTTTATTTTTAATGAATTCATACATCTTCGGGTCTTTTTCCACAATCGTAAGATCAGCAGCGCCACGTGAAGCCAGTTCGTAACTAATACTTCCTGTTCCTCCAAAAATATCGAGTGTTTTAATGCCGGGAATTGAAATGTTATTCTCAATAATATTGAACAATCCTTCTTTAGCAATATCGGTAGTAGGCCGGGTATAGGGCATTTTGGAAGGAGGATTTATTTTTCTTCCACCATATTTTCCTGTGATTATACGCATGAATCAAGGGCAAAAATATAACTAAAATAATGAGATGGATAGTGTTTTATCTCTTCTGAATAACTGAAACCATCAGGTAATTTTGCAAATTTTATATCTGTAAAAAATTTATAAATCTCTTTGTAAAGTGAAGAATCTTCTTCAATCAATCCGCTTATCTCAAGGCCAATATTTTCGCTGCCCGTTTGATGGCAGATGTTCAGCAAAACATAAGAAGCGTCTTCGGGCGTGTTGTATTTATAAGTGTTTATAAGCTGCAGTTTTCCATTCCTTTTCAATGAAACAATTAACTTTTGCCCATAAAAAATTACCGAAAGTTTATCTGTCTCTTCATCTGATTTTTTTAGCAAAAGCGAGTATTGATGCTGATTGACAGCGTTAGGGTAATGCTCCTGAAGCACCTCGTATAGCGCTACCGGGATCCGGTAGCAATTATAAGTTGATTGCTCAGTAATAAGATCGGTAAGTACTATTTCATTGAGATGTAAGTCGCCATGCATCAAATTCATGATAGTAGTGTTTCTATCACTATTATAAATTGAAAATGGGATTAAAACACTTTGTGGCATCGAATAGATCACAAAAACTTTATTAAAATCCTGGGCTAATATTTCTTTTTTTTCATGAAAAACAACCTGTAAATCAATGGGCAGCCCGACCAACGGTTTGGTCTTATCATAATTATAAATGGCTAAACCTAAAAAAGAGTTATTTACTTCATCTTTTAT
>Ga0134126_10001923_pt1 | contig 26379 bp, 23 predicted proteins | sample KB31752_FD_96881 | JGI IMG/M metagenome (GOLD analysis project Ga0134126, IMG submission 96881) | Terrestrial soil microbial communities with excess Nitrogen fertilizer from Kellogg Biological Station, Michigan, USA - KB3-175-2 | ecosystem: Environmental > Terrestrial > Soil > Unclassified ... | reverse complement strand
TGACGTGGGTGAGAGCTGGGGCGAGCACCCCGCCGGTGGCGGCCCGCTGCCAGCCGAAGATCACGCTGGTGATCAGGCCGGCCAGGACCAGCGCCGGGTTGCCGGTAGCGGCGGTTGACGCGGGCCGGTACCGGTGTCGATATCGGTGACCACGGTGAGCCACAGGGAGGACAGCCAGGGACTCAGCAGCGGCACGGGCAGCAGGAGCAGCGGGCGGTTCTCGATGGCGGCCACCCGGAGCAGCATCGTCGAGTACTGGATCACATCCGGCCCGCCGGTCTCGTAGACCCGGCCTGACGCCTCCGGCAGCTCCAGCACGCCGGCCAGGTACCTGACTACGTCGTCGACCGCGATCGGCTGAGTGCGGGTCGCGACCCACCGGGGGGTGATCATGACCGGCAGGTGCTCGACGAGCTGGCGGGTCAGCTCCCAGGAGATGCCGCCGTGCCCGATGATGATCCCGGCCCGGAGGACAGTCACGGGCACGCCGCCTGCGGCGAGCCGGTTCTCGACCTCACGGCGGCTGCGCAGGTGGGCGGACAGGCTGTCCGCGTCGTCGCCCAGGCCGCCCAGGTAGATGATGCGGCGAAGGCCAGCCCGGCCGGCCGCCTCACCGAACGCGGTCGCGGCGGCGGCGTCCTTGCGCTCGAAGTCGGCGTCCTGCAGGGAGTGCACGAGGTAGTACGCGGCCTGGCACCCGGTCATCGCCGGTTCCAGGGTGGCGGGGTCGTGGACGTCGCCGCGCACCGGCGCGCCCGCGCCGCGATACCTGGCCGGGTTCCTGGTCATGGCGACCACATCGTGGCCGGCCTGGCTCAAGGCGACGCACAGCCGCCTTCCGACGAAGCCGGACGCACCGGCTACCAGTACTCTCACCAGACCCCCCGAGCCTCGCATGGTCAGGCCGCCCGTGGACGGGCCGGACCGCCCCGTAACCGGGACATGCCCCGCCTACCCAGGAGCTTTGGTCGTACACCCCGGCGTCGGTACGCGGAGTTGGAGCAGGTTTGAACCATGAGGCGGGGGCAGGTGCAGGCAGTGCTCTGCTCATATGGCGCGTCACACTGCGCGCAACTGGTGGCCGCGCTCAACCCGCTAAGCTCCACCTCGCTGCTGACCAGCCTGGGTGCGCTCGGCGTCTTCCTGGTGCTCTTCGCCGAGACCGGGCTGCTGGTGGGGTTCTTCCTGCCCGGCGACTCGCTGCTATTCACCGCCGGGCTGCTGTGCACGGCCGCGTCGGGGCACCAGACCCGCCTGTCACTGCCGCTGGTCATGCTGGCCGCGGCCGCCGGCGCGATCCTCGGGGCCGAGGTGGGCTTTTACGCCGGCCGGACTGGAGGGCGCCGCCTGCTGGAACGCAGCCGGCGCAGCCGCCTGCGGCAGGGCGCCGACCGGGCCGGACAGCTGCTGTCCCGGTATGGCTACGGCAAGGCCATCGTGCTGGCCCGGTTCATCCCCGTCGTCCGGACCGTCATCAACCCGGTGGCCGGGGCGCTGTCCGTGCCCGCCCGCACCTTCACGATCTGGCAGGTGGCTGGCGGCCTGTTCTGGTCGGCCGGGGTCACCCTGGCCGGCTACGCGCTCGGCTCGGCCATCCCGGGCATCGACAGCTACCTCCTGCCGGTCATCGCCGTGGTCGTCCTCGTCTCCTTCATCCCCATCGGCATCGAACTGCTGCGCAGCCGGAAGGCCGCCCGCGAACACCGAAGTCCCCCGGGGCCAGAAAGCCCAGCTAACGACGCTCACCGGCATGCCCGCTCGCCCTAACCTGCTCGCCACCTCGGTGCTCGGCTATCTCGCTGAGCATTTCTCCGGTGAGCCGGACAAGACGCTGCGCGGCGCTCCGGGCATCGCTGTGATCGGGCAGCCGTCCTGCTTCTCGCTGGAGATGCTTCTGACAGGCCGATTCGGCGCTCAGGGCCGCACCCGGGCGGGAGGATCGCAGATCCGCGAGCTGGCGGACGGGGCGGGCGAGGTTCCGCAGCATCGTGGCGTAGTCCTGGCCAAATGACGCCAGGTTCTGGCCGGGCCCGTCGAAGGCCTTGATATCCGGCAGAGACCGGGCCACCGCGCGGGTCCGTGCGGTGAGCACCTCCAGGGAATCGAGCACCGCGCCGTCAGGGCGCGGTACGGCTTTCTCGGTCCTGGCCCGCGGGTTCCACCGCAGGCTGTCCCTGGCGTGACTGAACGCCGCCCTGGCCTTTCGGTTTACGCTCCAGGCCGGCCGCGGATCAGCCGCTGACGGGAACCCCGCCGACGGTGACATCCTCGACCACCAGGTTGCTGATGAACTGAGCGGAGTTCGCTGCTGACGACGTGGTGATCGCGATGTTCTCCAGCGTGGCGGTGCCGACCGGGTCGGTGGCCGAGGCACCGATGATCGACCAGATCCCCTGGCAGGTGTCGACCGTCCAGTTGTCGAGGGTGATGCCGCTGACGTCCGGCGGGAAGTCGCCCGTCTGGCCGTTGTAGTTGCCCTGGATCAGCAGCAGCGGGCCGCCGACCGCGCCGGCCGTCACTCGGTACACGTTGGTGTTGAGCACGAAGCCGCCGCGCAGCGTGTTGGTCTTGATCCGGTGCCCGGCCTGCAGGCTCGCACTGTTCATGGTGAGGTCACGCGCGTAGACGTTCCGCACGCCGCCGGTCATCTCGCTGCCGATCGTGATCCCGCCGTGCCCGTTGGCGAAGTTGCAGTTCTCGATCACCACGTTCTGGCAGGGCACGTTGACCCGGCGGCCGTCAGAGTCCCGGCCTGCCTTGATCGCCATGCAGTCATCCCCAGTGTCGTAGGTGACGTTCCGCACGACGACGCCGTCGCAGGATTCCGGGTCGCAGCCGTCAGTGTTCGGGCCGCTCGAGCTGATCGTCAGCCCGTCGACCGTCACGTTCGTGCACAGGTTCGGGTTCAGGTGCCAGAACGGGCTGTTGATGACCGTGACGCCCTCGAGCAGCACGCCGTCGCTCATAAACGGCTGGATCATCTGCGGTGGCAGGAAATGGCCCGCGCCGAACACCCGCTGAGATACCGGCACGTTGTCGTCGGCCATCGTCTCCAGCGCGTCGAAGTCGGGCGTCTCCAGGCTCTTCCAGTTCCACCAGTGGCTGGCGTCCGCCTGCCCGTTCAGGGTCCCCGGCCCGGTCACGGCGATGTCGCGCTGACCATAGGAGTAGATGAACGGCGAGTAGTTCATCAGCTCGATGCCCTGCCAGCGGGTGAACACGACCGGCAGGTAGTCGTTGGGGTCCTGGCTGAACAGGATCGTGGCGCCGTCCTCGACGTGCAGGTCGACGCCGCTGCGCAGGTGGATCGCGCCGGTCAGGAAGGTGCCGGCGGGCACGATCACGTGACCGCCGCCCGCGCGGCTGCAGGTGGCGATCGCAGCGGCGAAGGCTACGGTGTTCTTCGTGATGCCGTCACCCACAGCGCCGAAATCGGTGACCCGGAAGTACCGCCGCGGGAACCGCGGGCGGCGTACCGAGGCGACGATCCGGTCGGCGGCGAAGTCGGCCGGCGTCCGCCGCGGGTTCCTGACCAAGCGGGTAGTCCTGGTCACGCTGGCCGCGGCCATGGAGCCGGAACTGGCGGCGAGCGCGGGGACCGCGACGCCGAGAGCGCTCAGGCGGAGCAGGGTTCGACGATCGATCTCAGGTAACAACGCTGCCTCCCAGCGGCACAGGGCCCCGTGCTACATTTCCGCTTTTTTCGTAGCCTACGCTTCATCACCTTTGCCGCTGATCGGGCGGATGATGCCGGTAACGGAAGATGAGCCAGGTACCTAGAACGAGGCCGCACAAGAAGAGGAGCACTCCCAGGAGCGCCCGGAGAATCGCTCTGGGGGTTAGGGGCAGCAGTAGCGAGCGCAGCCGCCGCGCGTTAATTGCAGTCATCGCTCAACCTCTCTCCGAGCCCACCCCCGTCGGGCCAGGCACGTTTACGCTAGGAAGCAGGACCCTCTACTCGCTGCCCAGCAGCAGGTCAGCCAACCGGACATCAGCACAGTCGGGAGACGGGCTCGCGCCGATGGCGACAGTGGTGGACCAGTAGCGTACGGGTATAGACAACGGGGGGGTGTGATGGCTGAGTTTCCCGCGATCGCGCATGTCGCCGTGACGGTCACAGATCTTGACCGGAGCCGGCCCTGGTATCAGCGGCTGTTCGCCGCTGACCCGGTGCTGGACGAGGACACCGGGCCGTATCACCACGTCGTGTGGCTCCTGGGCGGCACGCTGTTCGGGATCCACGAGCATGCCGCCCCATCGAGCGCGCAGCCGTTCGATGAACTGCGGCCGGGGCTTGACCACGTCGCTTTCGCCTGCACCAGCCGGGCCGAGCTTGACCAGTGGGAAGCGCGCCTGAACTCGCTGGGGATCACCCACGGCGGTGTCGTCGACGCGTCTTACGGGTCAGGCTTGTCGTTCCGGGACCCGGACAATATCGCCCTGGAGTTCTTCGCACCGCCCGGCTAGATCTCATCCGCCGGGCGGGCGAGCTGTGGTGTCCGGCGGTGCGCGGTAGGCGGCCAGGAAGGCCTGGGCGATGACCGTGTACCCGGCCTCGTCGGGGTGCTTGTTCGGGCCGCGCGGCGGGCGGGCGCAGGTCCAGGTCCACCGGCAGATCGCGGCCACGTTGGGCGGCATCATGCCGAGCCCGCGCACCGGCACCTGGCCGGCGAAGTCGGCGGTGGCGAAGCTACCGGCGACATCGGCGACGCGATCCCCGGCGGCCCGGTAGATCCGGGCCAGCTCGGCGTCGAAGGCCAGCGTCAGCCGCGCGCTGACCCGCGCCCGCACCCGGCCGGCCGGGCCGTAGCGCCACTCGGGCAGCTCGGGCGCGTAGTACGTCATCCCGATGATCAGGGTCCCGGCGCCCGCGGCGGCGCGCAGCCGGCGCAGGATCAGCGCGAGGTTCCCGGCGGTCGGCGCGGCCGGGCCGGTTTCGCACGGCGGCACAGGCACGGCAACCGGGTCGGTGAAGCAGGAGCGCCGGTCGTTGGCCCCGATGTCGATGGTGATCAGGGGGACGTGCCCGCGGTGGTCGCGCAGGAAGGCGACCGCCTGGGCGAGCTGCGACCCGGCCTTGTACGGGCAGTGTCGGCCCCTGATCATCGAGCGGGTGGTCTCGCCGGGGCAGCCGAGCTTGACCAGGCCGAGGTCTTTGTACCCTCGCCTGATCATGGCGAACAGCTGGTCGGCATAGCCGAGGTCGGTATCGCCGACGTGGCCGACCGGGTCGGCCTGGACACCCTGGGCGAGCGAGTCGCCGAGCGACAGATAGTAGCTTTGCGCGTGCGGCACGATGGGGATGGCCGACCCGCACCCGGCCAGCGCGGCCAGCGCGGCTGCGCACAGTCCGACGACGACGGCCCGCACACGGCGCATCACTCCTCCTTGATCGCGAGCCCGGCGGCGACCCCGCGCTCCTCAGCGTATGGATGTCCCGTTGCCCCCACCCGGGTGGGGGAAACGGGATATCCAAGAGCGCCCGTGCCCCTTCTGATGGAATGGGACCATGACCGGCGAGGCGGCGGAGCTCCTGGCCCGCCAGCAAGCCCTGCAGGCGGAGGCGGAGCAGGTCCGCGCGCAGCTCGGCCTTGACCGCATACTCGGCGCCGTCGGGGATCCGGTCCTGGTCGGAAGTGCGGCGCTGGGGCTGATGGCGTGGCGGGACATCGACACCACGGTGGTGTGCCCGTCGCTCGACGACCGGCTGGTGCTGGCCGCGGCGGCCGAGCTGGGGGCCCATCCGGACGTGAAGGCCCTGCGCTACCGCGACGACAGCGGCCGCTTCAACGAGGACCCGCAGCGGTACCCGGATGGCCTGTACATCGGCCTGAGCTATCACCCGGCCGGGCTGACCGAGTGGAAGCTGGACGTGTGGTTCGTCGATGATCCCGGCCGGCAGCCTGATCTTGAGCATCTGCGCACGCTGCCAGGGCGGCTGACCGACGACGCTCGCATCGCCATCTTGCGGATCAAGTCGAGCTGGAGCACCCGGCCCGAGTACGGGAAGTCGGTGCGCAGCTGGGACATCTACACGGCGGTGCTCGACCATGACGTCCGCGACTCAGACGAGTTCGACCGGTGGCTCCGGCACCGGTAGCTACCCCGACAGTCAGGACTGGATGAGCGGCAGCGTCGCCAGCTCCGTGACCTCGCGCCGGAACGGCACGACGTCGTTCGACGGGAGCTCAGCGTCGAACTCCTCGGCGAAGCGGCGGCCGGACCACACGGCCGCGGCGATGGTGCCCGGCGCCCAGGCGTCGCCGATCCCGCGCACCGAGGCCAGGCCGGTGCCCACGGCCTCGGTCAGCGAGAGCAGCAGCGTTTCCTCGGGCAGACGGGCGGTGACCAGGACGACGCTGTCCGCGGCCAGCTCCGACTCGTGCTGGGTGTAGGCGTTCGCGCACGTCACATGGTCGGAGCCGACCGACACCAGGGCGGTGGTGCAGTGCACGATCACGCCCGCTTCGAGGACGCGGCGGTTGACCTTGGCCAGCTCCAGGGTGTGGAAGCTCCACGACGAGACCTGGGCCGCCGGGGTGACGAGATGGACCTCGTAGCCCTCCCTGGCCAGCAGCTCGGCCAGCACGCCGCCCATGTAGTAGTGGTCGTCGTCGTAGAGGACGACCCGCCGGCCGCGCGGGCGCACGCCCGCCATGAGGTCATCGGGGGTGAGGATCTCGGCGGCCGGGTCGATGTCCACCGGGATGGTGTGCCACCGGGCCACGCCGTCGCGTCGCCACGTCGCGCCGGTGGCCACGGCGACGTGCTCGAAGCCGTAGTCCAGGATGTCCTGCGCGGTCATCGGGCTCTGGCGGAAGACCTCGACGTTGCTCAGGTCGGCCAGCGCCTGGGCGCGGTAGTCCAGGACCCTGATCCAGGCGGCCAGACCGGGCAGGCGCGACTCCCTGGCGACCCGGCCGCCGAGGTCGCGACCGGCCTCCACCAGCGTGACGTCGTAGCCGCGCACGCCCAGCGCCCTGGCGGCCTCCAGTCCGGCCGGGCCCGCGCCGACGATGAGGACCCGCTGGTCCGACTCCCTGGGCCGGATGTACTCGGGGTGCCAGCCGCGCCGCCACTCCTCCCCCATGCTCGGGTTCTGGGTGCAGCGGATCGGTGACATCGTCATGTCGCCGGAGACGCACACGTTGCAGCCGATGCACTCGCGGATCTTGTGCAGCTCGCCGTCGCGGATCTTGTTGGGCAGGAACGGGTCGGCGATCGACGGCCGCGCGGCCCCGATGAGATCGAGGATCCCCGATTTCACCTGGCGCACCATCAGGTCGGGTGAGGTGAAGCGGCCAACGCCCACAACCGGTTTAGTCGTCATGCTTTTCAAGCCTGCGACGTACGGTTCCTGCTCGCCCTCGGGGCCGAACCGGGACGTGTTGCTATCGTCTTCCCAGCTGCCCATGACGAAGTCCCACAGGTCCGGGATCTCGCCGAGGGTCCCGATGATTTCCTCGATCTCGGGACGGGAGATGCCCGCGGAGCCGACCAGCTCGTCGATGGTGATGCGGCAGGCGACCGCGCCGGCGCCGGCGACCTCCTCCTGGGTGTCCTCGAGGATCTCGCGCAGGAGCCGCATGCGGTTCTTCGTGGAGCCGCCGTAGGAGTCGGTCCGCTGGTTGTAGCGGGGCGAGAGGAAGTAATGCAGTCCTCCGAGCGCGTGCCCGGCGTAGACGTAGACGAGGTCGTAGCCGGCCTGCAGCGACCGGCGCACGGCGTTGCGGTGCCAGCGCCGCAGGTCGGCGATGTCGGCCTTGCTCATGGCGCGGGCCTGAACGGGGTCGCTGAAGAACGACGCCACCGGCAGGTGCCCGGGGCCGAGCGGCGCCTCGCGGCTGTAGAGGTTGGGCGCGTTGGGCCCGTTGTGGGCCAGCTCGATCCCGGCCAGGGCGCCGCCGTCGTGGATCGCTTCCGCGATCAGGGCCAGCGCGGGGATGTCCTGGTCATCCCAGAGGCGCAGCTCGATGAACGGCGTGATGTCCGAGGTCGGGTGGATCTCGACCTGCTCGGTGCAGACCACGGCCCAGCCGCCCTCGGCCTTGGCCCGGCGCATGGCCGCCTCGGCGCTCGGGTCCCGGTAGCCCATGCCGTTGCAGTGCGGTACCTGGAAGAAGCGGTTCCTGGCCGTGAGCGGGCCGATCCGCACCGGCTCGAACAGGATGTCGTACCGGCTGGCATCGGCTGCGTTCGGCGCGGGCGTCGACATGGCGCGGATCTCCCTGGTCGGCTGATTCGTTGCGGTGAGTCGCAAAGAATTTCAGTCAGTATGACATTCATGCAGTAAGAAGTCGGTTACGATCGTATTTCACGCCTTGCGATTGTTTGATGACCGCCATAGAAAATAGTGTCCATGGCCCGACAGAAGGATCAGAGCGCCCGGCGCAGAGACCTGGTGAGCGCGGCCAGCCACGCCATCGTCGAGGTCGGCCTGGCCGGCCTGCGGGTACGGGATGTCGCCGCCAGCGCCGGGATCTCGGCCGGGCTGGTGACCTACTACTTCCATGACCTGGGCGAGCTCACCCTCGAGGTGCACGCCGACGCCGTGCGGCGGTTCTACCTGGCCCGCAGGAAGGCGGTCAGCCCGATGGACGACCCGCGCCGGCAGCTCCTGGAGCTAGTCCGCCTGGGCGTGCCCGACTCGCCGGACGATCTCACCTGCCGGGTGCTGTACGAGTTCCACCTGCACGCCGGGCGCAGCAGCGCGCACGCCGTGCTCATGACATCGCTGTGGGAGCAGGAGGTGTCGCTCTACGAGCTCGTCCTTCAGCGCGGGGTGGAGCGCGGGGCATTTGAGCTGCGGGCCCCGGTACGGGAGGTGGCCGAGACGGCGGTGGCCCTGGAGGACGCCGTGGGCCTGCACGTCGTCGCCCGCAACGCCATGATGACCCCGGAGGCGGCCCTGCGCCTGGTCGTCGGCCTGCTGGAGCGAGAGACCTCGTCGCTGCTGAGCGAACTGCCGGACGAGCCGGCCCCGGCCGTCGTGCCGACGGGAGGATACACGGGGTACGCGGGATGAGCATGAAGGTGCCGCCGTTCACCCTGGTCCAGCTGCACTACTTCGCTGCCGCCGTGGACTGCGGCAGCATGACCGCCGCGTCACGCGAGCTGATGGTCTCCCAGTCGGCGGTCTCCACCGCCATCGCCCAGCTGGAGAAGGCGCTCGGCGTGACGCTGGTCCTGCGCCACCACGCGCACGGCCTGGCCCTGACGGCGGCGGGCCGCGCGTTCCACTCCGAGCTGCGGGCCTTTCTGGCCCATAGCCAGGAACTCGCCGACACCGCCGCCAACGCGGGCCAGGTACTCGTCGGCGACCTCACCGTCGGCTGCTTCGCCACGCTGGCCCCGTTCCAGCTGCCCCGGATCCTGGCCCGGAGCCGCGAAGCACATCCCGCCGTCAGCGTGCACGTGCTGGAGGCCGAGCACGCCGAGCTCAAGCGGGCGCTCAGGACCGGCGCCTGCGAGGTCGCCCTGGCCTACGGGTACGACCTCGAAGAGGACCTGGTTCCCACGCACATCGGCGCGGCCGCGCCCTACGCCCTCGTGCCCGAGCATCACCGGCTGGCCGGACGGGCCGCGGTCGCGCTGCGTGACCTGGTCGATGACCCGATGATCCTCCTCGACCTCCCGCACAGCGCCGACTACTTCCTCTCCCTGTTTGCCGACCGCCGGCTGGAGCCGCTGGTCCGGCACCGGTCGACGGGATTCGAGACCGTCCGGGCCCTGGTGGCGGCCGGGGAGGGCTTCGCCGTGCTGAACCAGAAGCCGTCGAACGACACGACCTACACCGGCCAGCGGGTCGTCACCGTGCCGATCAGCGACGGCATCGCGCCGCTCGACGTCGTGCTCGTACGGCTCCGTGGCGCGCGGGCGACCCGCAAGGCCGAAGCCTTCATGCGGCTGTGCGTCGAGACGTACCAGGCCTCCGAGCCAGGGGCGGAGGAGAGCAGCCATCACGGCGGCCATCACCAAATCAGATGACCTAGGCAACTTTTCCTCGTTGGACAGATGACTCCGTCTGGCTAAGAGTGTTTAGCAGCGGATCTCGCCGCCCCGAAGCCCTCCCCCGGTTCACACCCCGAAGGAAGCCATGAGCATCGAACAGGCCGAAGTCGTCGTCGTGGGCGGGGGCCAGGCCGGCATCGCGATCAGCGAGCACCTCAGCAACGCCGGCGTGCCGCACGTCATCCTGGAGCGGGGGCGCATCGCGGAGAAGTGGCGGTCCGGGCGCTGGGACTCCCTGGTCGCGAACGGGCCCGCGTGGCACGACCGGTTCCCCGGCCTTGAGTTCGACACCGCCCCGGACAGCTTCGTGCCCAAGGAGCAGGTCGCCGACTACTTCGAGGCCTACGCCAGGAAGATCGCGGCACCGATCCGCTGCGGGGTGGAGGTGACCTCGGTCCGGAGGAACGACGGCCGTCCCGGCTTCACGGTCGAGACCTCCGAGGGCAACCTCGACGCCGGTTTCGTGGTCGCGGCGACCGGGCCGTTCCAGCGGCCCCTGATCCCGCCGATCATTCCCGGCCAGGCCGACGTCGAGCAGATCCACTCCGCCGCCTACCGCAACCCGGGGCAGCTCGCCGCGGGCAGCGTCCTGGTGGTCGGGGCCGGGTCCTCGGGGGTTCAGATCGCCGCCGAGCTCCGGGAGGCGGGACGGCAGGTCTACCTCTCCGTCGGCCCGCACGACCGGCCGCCCCGCCGCTATCGCGGGCGGGACAACGTCTGGTGGCTCGGCGTCCTCGGCAAGTGGGACATGTCCACTCCGCCCCTGGGCGCCGAGCATGTGACCATTGCGGTCACCGGGGCGAAGGGCGGCCACACCGTCGACTTCCGCGACCTCGCCGCCCAGGGCATCACGCTGACCGGCCTGACCGCCTCGTTCGACGACGGCAAGGTGCGCTTCGCGCCCGACCTGCGCGACAACATCGCGGCCGGCGACGCGAACTACCTCGCGCTGCTGGACGAGGCCGACGCCTACATCGCCCGCAACGGACTGAACCTCCCCGAGGAGCCGCAGGCCCGCGTGCTCGGTCCCGATCCGGACTGCGTGACCAGCCCCCTGCTCGAACTTGACCTCGCGGGCACCGGCGTCACCACGATCATCTGGGCCACCGGTTACGCCACCGAGTTCGGGTGGCTCAAGGTCCGTGCCTTTGACGGGACCGGCAGGCCGCAGCACCAGCGCGGGGTGTCCAGCGAGCCAGGCGTCTACTTCCTGGGGCTGCCCTGGCTGTCCCGGCGCGGATCGAGCTTCATCTGGGGCGTGTGGCACGACGCCAGGTACATCGCCGACCAGATCTCCATCCAGCGCGGCTACGCCGCTTACGGAGCCACCGACTCAGCAGGGGGTCACCGACGATGAAGCACACCCGCATCCGGCCGTTCAACACCAAGGACACCTACCCCGAGCAGAACCTCGACAACGATCTGTGCCAGGCCGTCGTCGCCAACGGAGTCGTCTACATCCGGGGCCAGATCGGGCAGGACCTCGACACTCGCGAGAACGTCGGCGTCGGCGACGTCGAGGCCCAGACCGACAAGGCGATGTCCAACATCAAGATCCTGGTCGAGGAGGCGGGCGGCACGATGGAGGACATCGTGAAGATCGTGGTCTACCTGACCGACATCCGATTCCGCGAGCCGGTCTATCGCGCCATGGGCCGGTGGCTCAAGGGCGTCTACCCGGTATCGACCGGCATCGTCGTCTCGGCCCTGGCGCGGCCGGAGTGGCTGGTCGAGATCGACGCCACCGCCGTCCTCTCCGCGGACGCCGGCACCTGACTCCCGGCTTCATGCCAGCTCCTGCACCTGGGCGCAGCGCAACCCGGAAGGCGGCGCTGGCCTGCTCCTTCCATCGCTCGACGTTCACGCCGGCGACCAGCAGCCACAGGCAGAGCGACCCTTCCGCGATGATCGTGGGCAGGCCGACCCAGGCCCCCAGGTGGGCGGCCACCCCCGGGGCGATCATGGTCGCGAACCCGCTGGCCAGGTAGGTCGCGGCGTCGATGGCCAGCAGGACGCCGATGACCCGGGGCAGGAACATCGAGTTGAACACGAGGTAGGCGACGACGATGAAGTCGAAGCCGTAGAACACCGTGTAGATGCTGTAGTCGGTCGTGGCCAGGTCTCCGGTGACCAGGCAGCGCACGATCGTGCCGTCGGTGTCGACGTCGCTGACGCCGGACGCCCGCTCGATCTGCCGCACGGGCGGCGGGCCCGCGAAGCTGACCTCGACTCGCTGGACCGGATGCTTCGCGATCATGCTCGGGAGCCTAGGCAGCGGGCAGCGCGCTGCCATCGGGGGAATCCCTGAGCCAGTACTGAGTCAGTCACTGAGCGGGCGGCGTCAAGGCCCCGGGCGACGATCAAAGATGAGGATTAAATCGGCCCGAAGCGTGTGCGGGCAACGCATCCGGGTAGCCGGCTCGTCCATAGGACGGGAGCAGCCATGAGGAGCTAGCTGCCCCGAGGAACCAGGAGACCTCCCCCGTTACCTGCGACCCTAGGGAACCTCATGCTCGGCAGCCGCCCTGGCAGTCACGCGCGAACGACCGGACCGCGAACGACCGGACATCGCCCCCGACGCGGTGTGGCCTGGCTGGCCGCACTGGCGGTAGCGGGGATAGCCGTCGCGGCGGCCTGCATCTGGCTGACGGCCACGATCGTCACCAAAACCGCCGCGCCGACAGCGACGGCGCTGCGCGCCAGCCAGCCCAGCGGCTCAAGCGCCTCTGCTCTCGACCGGCCGGCGCCGAGCCCGCGCGCCGCGCTGCGGTCAGCCGCCCGCCCGGACGGCCCCCTCGTGCTGAGCGGCCGCGTCCGCCGTGCCTGCCCGCACGCGGCGGACGCCTGCGTCGACCTGACCGATCACCTCACCTGGCTGCAGGCTGGCGGTCAGGTCACCTACGGACCCGTGCGCATGGAGCCAGGCGGTCGCCGTGACCGCACTCCGCGCGGAGTCTTTCATGTCGCCTGGAAGGCCGGCCCGCACTACATCAGCACCAGCTTCGGCGTGCCGATACCGTGGGCTGTGTTCTTCGCCCCTGGCGGGATCGCGTTCCACGCCGGCAGCCTCAGCTCGTCGTCTCATGGCTGTGTCCATCTCAGCCTGCATGACGCCCGCTACTACCACGATCACCTGCCCATCGGCGCCGAGGTCGACGTCTTCTAGCGCCGCCGGGGCCAGTTACGCCGCCGCGGCCGTGGATCAGACCTCGCTACACTGCCCGGCGTGACGGACTGGCCAGCGATCATCGCCGCCGATTTCGAGCCTCCCCGCGAGCCCGCGCTCCCCGAACTCGCAAATGAGCTGCTCGAGGTCCTGGGCTCGCCCGACCCGGCGCTGCGCGACGAGCAGGCCTATCCCGTCCTGACCGCGTGGATCCTGGCCGGGCACCTCGACGACCGGCTGAATGGGCTCGGCGAGCAGGTCATCGGGATGCTGGCGGACCCCAGGATCCAGGCCAGGACCTTCGCCGCGCTGATCCTGGCCGCCATTGTGCACCGCGACACCACCGCCGCCGTGCTGGACGCCCCGGCCCTGCGGCGCTGGACGGACCGCTTCGCGGACTGGTGGCTGGCCGAAACCGACCTGCGCGGCTGGGATGACCAGCTCGGCTGGCTGCACGCCGTGGCCCACGGCGCCGACGTGGTCGGCGAGCTGGGCCTGTCCCCCCGGCTCGGCGCCGACGACCTGACCGGGCTGCTGGACCTGGCCTGCTCCCGCCTGCTCTCCCCCACCAGCTATGTGTTCGCCCACCAGGAAGACGACCGGGTCGCGCTGGCCATGGCCACGGTGCTGGCCAGGCCCGAGCTGACGGCCGCGGCGGCCACCGGCTGGCTCGAGGCCGTGCGCCGCGACTTTGAGGCCGCCCGCCCCGGGCCGGTGCCCGCCGCCGCGGCCAATACCATGCGGACGCTACGCAGCCTTTACCTGATGGCCGACCGGGGCTTTCGGCCCGACCCAGGCGAAGACGACAGGTACCTGCCGCCGCACCGGGCCGAGATCCTGGCCGCCCTCAGCCACGTACTGAATCTGGCCTTCCCCCACCAGCTCTGACCAGGCCCAACGACGTGGTTGTTGCTCTCACGTCGCTCCTGCGACGTGAGAGCAACAACCACGTCGTTGGACTGCTTTCCGGCCCGGTCATAAACCCGGATCCGAGCGGCCGCATCCCGGGGTATCTGGGGTGTCAGGGGCTGTCGAGAGGCATGCGAGGGCCGGTACGGCAGGGACACTGTCGTCCGCCCGTCGCTGCCCGGAGATTCCTGGCCGGACATCCACGGAATACGCTCTAGCCTGCTGGCGGCCCGGAGAGCCGGCCGCATCACTTGACCCTTGTTCACCGCGATTGTCACACTTAACGCTGGTCATAGCGTTTGCCATGCCAGCGTATGGGGACAGGGCATGTCGGCATGATGCTCGGCAGGGACGCGGAACTGGGGCGGATGGACGCCCTGCTCGCTGGCCTGTCCGGCGGCCGGGGGTTTGCCATCGTGGTGCGCGGCGAGCCGGGCGTCGGCAAGTCGGCGTTGCTCGATGAACTGGCCGGGCGGCCGGGTGCCGGACAGGTGCTGAGGGTCTGCGGCACTCCGTCGGAATCGGAGGTCGCGTTCTCCGGCCTGTCGGAGCTGGCCCAGCCGCTGCTGGGCAGCCTGGCGGCACTTCCGGACCGCCAGCGCCAGGTCATGCGGTCGGTGCTGGCGCTCGAGGAGGGTGCCGACCAGGGCCGGCTGGCCGTGTTCATCGCGGTGACCTCGTTCGTGTCGGTCAGCGCTGAGTCGTCGCCAAGGCTGTGCCTGGTCGACGACGCGCAGTGGCTGGATGCGGCATCGGCGGACGCCCTGCTGTTCGCCGCCCGGCGGCTCGCCAGCCGGCCGGTCGGCTTCGTGTTCGCGGTCCGGTCGGGTGTCAGCAGCGGCTTCGACGCGGCCTGGCTGCCCGCGCTGGTGCTCAAGCCGCTGCCCGAGGCCGTGGCCCGCGAGGTGGCCGCGCTGGCGGCTCCCGATCTCGACCCGTTGGCGCTGGCCGACGTCGTGGCCGCGGCCGAGGGGTACCCGCTGGCGCTGGAGGAGTTCGCCCGGCTGGCAGACCGGGCCGCAGGCCAGCGCGGCCCGCTGCCCTCCGGGCCGCACCGGGTGAGTGAGCTACTGGAGCGCGAGTTCGGCGCGCAGGCCGCCGCGCTGCCGCGTCCGGCCAGGGACGCGCTGGTCGTGCTGGCGACCGCCGACACCAGCGCGCTGAGCGACATCGCCACGGCGCTCGCGGCGGTGACCGGGTCATCGTGCGCGCTGGACCCGGCGGTGGACGCCGGGCTGGTAGTCCTCCGAGACGGCCAGGTGTCGTTCCGGCATCCTCTGGTGCGCTCGGCGGTCTATCAGGCCGCGCCGGCCGCCACCGTCCGGGCCGCGCACCTGGCACTGGCCGCGGCCCTGGCCCCGACCCAGCCCGAGCGCGCCGCCTGGCATCGGGCGCTGGCCGCGACGGCGCCGGACGAGCAGGTCGCGGCGGCCCTGGAGCGCACCGCGGTGCTGGCCCGCCGCCGCGGCGGCAACGCGGCTGAGGCCCGCGCCCTGGAGAGAGCGGCGCAGCTCAGCCCGGATCCGGACGTCGGCACCGCGCGGCTGCTGGCGGCGGGCACGGCGGCGCTGCTGGCGGGCGCCCACGACCACGCGCACGCGCTGCTGCACGAGGTCACCGCGCGCAGTGACGACCCGCTGGTGCTGGCCGACGCTGAGCATGAGCTGGCCCAGCTGGCATTCTGGCGGGAAGGCCGGAGGTCCTCGGCCCTGCCCGCGGCGACCCGGCGCGTGGAGCCGCTGGCCCCGGCCCGGGCCGCCCGGCTCCACTCGTTCGAGCTCGCCGGGCTGATCACCGACTACCAGGTCACGGCGGCGCTGCCGGTGGCCGAGCGGGCCTGGGAACTCACCGGGCAGCGCGTCGAGCCGTTCGAGGTGTCGTTCCGGGTCGCGCACGTCCTGGTCATGGCCGGCCGCACGGCGGCCGCGGCGGGCCTGGCCGACCGGGCGGTCGCCGCGGTCACCGCGGCCGGCAACATCACCGGGATGATCATGTTCGCGCAGCCGCTGTGGTGGCTCGAGCGCTACAGCGAGGCCCGGCGCCTGCTTGAGGCCGCCACCGCCGAGCTGCGGGCCAGCGACGGGCTGTGGATGCTGTGCCACGCGCTCATCAGCACCGCCGAGCTGGAGCGCCGGGTGGGCCGGCTGGCCGCCGCCTACTCGGCCGCGGCCGAGGCGCTGGCGCTGGCCGAGCAGCTGGGCGAGCCGATGCAGCAGGCCGAGGCCCTGTATGAGATCGCGGCGGCCGAGGCCGTTCTCGGTGCCGAGGCGCAGGCCCAGGCGCACGCCGCGCAGGCGCTGCGGATCGTGGCCGACCGCAGTTTCGGGGTGGCCGAGATCCGGGTGGCGACCGCGGCCGCGCTGGGCGGCGCCGCACTGGCCGCGGGCCGGCCGGAGGAAGCCGAGCGGCAGCTGGAGCCGGCTATCGACCTGGTGCTGGCCGGCGGCCTGGTGGATCCGGCGCCGATCCCGTGCGTGGCCGACCTGATCGAGGCCCACCTGGCGTGCGGGCACGGGCAGGCCGCCGCCGAGCTGTGCGGCTGGCTCGCCGAGCGGGCCGAGCGGTGCGGGCGGCGGTGGGCCCGGCTGGCCGCGGTGCGCTGCCGCACGCTGCAGGGCACCGCCAGCCCCGACGACCTTGGCCAGGCGCTGGCGGCCGACGACGGGGCGGCCCGGCTGGACAGCGCGCGGGCCTGGCTGGTGCTGGGGGCCGGGCTGCGCCGCGCCGGGCAGCGCCGGGACGCCCGCGCCGCGCTCGGGCGGGCCAGCGCGATATTCGAGGCGGCGGGCGCCAGCCGATGGTCGGCCAGGGTGGCTGACGAGCTGCGCGCGTGCGGCGGGCGGCCCGCCGCGACACCGGAGGCCCACCGCACCAGGCTCACCCCACAGGAGACGCGGGTGGCGATGCTCGTGGCCCAGGGGGCGCGCAGCCGGGACGTGGCCTGCGCCTTGTTCCTGAGCGAGCGCACCGTCGAAAGCCACCTCGCGGCGATCTACCGGAAGCTGGGCCTGCGCTCGCGGGCCGAACTCGCCGCCCGGCTGTCGCCCGTGGCCGGTCCCGCCGGCCTGGCCGTTCCCAGTACCGAGGTTCCGTAATTTCCCGGAGGCCGGCCTGCCCGCCCCCGGCCTACCTTCTGGTTGTCGCGATCACGCGATGACGGGGAGAAAGACGGCGGGCTCGGGGCACCGGCAGGTGCCCGAGCCACGGGCGCCGCGACCACGGAGGGAAACAACCATGAAGTTCACCACGCGCACGCAGCTCAGGACCAGGGCAGCCGCAGCGACGGGGGCCGTCGTGCTCTCGGCCGCCACCGCGGCAACGCTCGGCGGCGGAACCGCCCTGGCCAGCCGTACCCCGGCGGTCTCGGGCACCGAGCACGTCCAGATCATGACGACCTCGGCGACGTCTAACAAGGCCAGCGTGATCGTGAGCGGCGTGTTCACCGCTGGCGGCGTCGACATCCAGGGCAACAAGGTCGACACCCTGAAGTTCGGCAACGGGACGTTCAAGGTCGCGCACTCGAACGGCAAGGGCACCCAGAAGTTCAACCCCGCCACGTGCCTGCTCACGGTCCAGCTGCACGGCACCTACAAGATCGGCAACGGCACCGGCAAGTACAAGGGGATCAGCGGGCACGGCACGTACCAGGTGAGCATCCTGGGCGTCGGTGCCAAGGCACACGGCAAGTGCAGCCAGAAGGCGCCCCCGGTGGCGATCCAGCAGGTCATCAGGGCCAGCGGACCGGTCCACCTGTAGGCCCGCCGCTAGCTCGCCGGTCCGCCGGACGGTAAGCGCCCTGGTCCCAGCCCGCACGGGCCGGACCAGGGCGCTTCATGTCGGCCGGCGCCGCCAGCCAGACCCGCCGCCAGCCAGGCCTCCCGCCAGCCAGACCTCTTGACGCCAGATTATAATTTTAGTATTTGTAGCGAATGACATCCGAGGTGGACACCTCACTGCAAGAGCTGTCGCTGTCCATCAGCCGCAGCTCGCCAGTGCCGCTGCACCACCAGTTCCGCCAGCTGCTGCAGGATCAGATCGAAGGCGGCCGGCTGCAGCCCGGACAGCAGATCCCGCACGAGCGCCAGTACGCCGAGTACCTCGGCATCAGCCTCGCGCCAGTCCGCCAGGCGCTGCTTGACCTGGTACGGCAGGGCTACCTGCTGCGCGTCCGCGGCAAGGGCACGTTCGTCCGAGACGACAAGGTCGTTGAGAAGATCAGCCTGCTTGGCAGCTTCACGGAGTCGCTGCGCAGCCAGGGTCTTGAGCCGGCGTTCCGCGTGACCTGCGCCGAGGTGGTGACGCCGCCTCAGCACGTGCGGGAGGCGTTCAGCCACCGGCCCAAGCGGCTGTTCCGGCTGGACCGGCTGGCGTCGGCGGCCGGCGGCCCGCTCGCGCTGCTGACGGCCTGGCTTGACCCGCGGCGCTTCCCGGACCTGGCCAGTCATGACTTCGCCCGGCTGCCGCTGTACGCGACGCTCGAGCAGGTCTACGGCGTCCAGATGGGTCGCGCCCTCAGCACCATCGAGGTCGTCCAGGTCAAAGACGACGAGGCCGCGCTGCTGCAGCTGCCGCTGGGTGCCGCGGCCCTGCAGGTGCACGGAACGACCTTCGACCAGCACGACCGCGCGACCGAGGTCTCGCACGTGCTGTACCGAGCTGACCGGTTCAGTTTCTCGCTCGAGAGCCACCGCGTCGGCGGTGAGCTCAAGCACGTCATCGGCCCCCCTGCCGATGGCGTTTCAACCGCCTCAGTCCCGGCCGAGACCGGGCCAGCGCGCAGGAAGTGATCTGGATGACGTCGATACGTGCGACAGGAGCGCCTGAGGACTACAACTTCACCCGGAACGCGACCGGCCTGGTGCGCGAGGTGTCGGTGTGGGACGCCCTCATCATGAACACGCTGGGCATGAACGTCGCGGTCGGCTCGGTGCTGCTGCTCCAGCAGGCACCCGCCATCTTCCCCGGCGGCAACATGGTGCTGGCCATCGTCATCGGCACGCTGATCATGGCATTCACCCTGCTCTGGGTGTACTCGGAGTTCGCCGCGGCCATGCCGCGATCCGGCGGCGACTACGTGTTCGTCAGCCGTGCCCTGCATCCGTTCCTGGGCTGGCTGCTGTCCTGGAGCCAGGGCATCTGGCTGATCTTCTTCTGGATCGGTTTCAATGCCTGGTTCGCGCTGGTGTCAGCGGCCCCGACCGCGATGATCACGATCGGCAGCGTCACCGGGCAGCACGGCTGGATCACCGCCGCCAACGACCTGCTCGCCAAGTACGACATCCTCGGCCTTCACATGCAGTGGTACGTGTTCGGTTTCGGCACCGTGCTGAACATCCTGTTCGCGCTTCTGCTGATCTATGGCGGGCGGGTCTACTGGCGCGTCCAGAAGTGGCTGTTCCTGCTGGCGGGCCTGGCCATCCTGATCATGGTCGTCCTGCTGATCGTCCGCGGCACCAGCCTGGGCGCCTCCTGGGACACGTTCGCGGCGAAGAACGGCACGCTGAAGTACGGCCAGGTCATCGCGGCGGCGAAGGCGGCCGGCTTCCACGGCGCGAATGCCGGCTTCAGCTTCAGCGACACCCTGCTCATGCTGCCGTGGGTGTTCTTCGTCGTCGGCTATGCCCAGGGGTCGGCGCAGATCGGCGGCGAGGTCAAGCGTGCCTCCAGGACGCAGTACTTCGCGATGGTCGGCGGCGTCCTCATCAACGGGCTCGTCCTGGCCGTGATCGTCCTGCTGGCCACGCACGCGGTCGGCTCGTCCTGGCTGCGCAGCGTGGACTTCCTGGCCGCCTCCGACCCGGCCAAGCTCGGCCTGCCGGGCGGCCTCCCGCCCGGCGTCAACTTCCTGACCGCGCTGATGACCCACAACGTCATCCTGCTCGCGCTGCTCGGCATCGGCTTCGTGATCTGGGCCCTGATGGGCACGCCGCTGTCCGAACTGCAGGCCACCCGCTACATGCTCGCCTGGGGCCTGGACCGGAGCGGGCCGCAGGCGCTGGGCAAGGTCAGCGACAAGACGCACACGCCGGTCACGGCGATCGTGTTCTGCACGGTCACCGGTGAACTGGCCCTGCTCGCGCTCATCAACATCGCCCAGGCCAGCCTGCTGGGCGCGCTGCTGGCGCAGATCGCCGCGTTCATCCTGGTCTCCGTGGCGGGCATCGTGTTTCCCTACCGGCTCAGGGAAATCTGGGAGTCGGCCGGCGGCAAGCGGCTGTTCGGCATCCCGGCCGTGGCGCTGGCCGGGGCCGGCGGCGTCCTGGCGCTCGGCACCTTGCTGGTGCTGTTCATCGTCAACAAGTCGATCAGCACCGAGTTCGCCGTGACCGCGCACCTGTCGGTGGAGTTCATGCTCGGCGTCGTGGCGACCGGCATCCTCTGGTACGCCGGGGCGCTGGCGTACAACCGGCGGCGCGGTGTGAACCTGAACTTGGCCTACAAGGAAATACCTCCGGAATAAGAAAAGGATGTCCATGCCAGCCGCCTCTCGCCGGCCTGTCGTCATCATCGGCAATCTCACGATCGACGATGTGGTCCAGCCCGATGGCACCACTCAGATGGCGACGCTGGGCGGCAACTGCGTGCACGCCAGCGCGGCCGCGCTGGCCTGGGCCGCTGACGTCGGCGTGGTCGCCCGGTGCGGGACCGACTTCCCCGCACAGGCGATCGCCCGGCTGCGCGAGGCCGGAGTCGATGTCGCCGGCATCCGCGACATCGATGGCCCGACCGTGCGCAACTGGGTCATCTATGAGGCTGATGGCCGCCGGCACTGGGTCTACCGCACCCCGCGCGGCCGCAGTGCCGAGGTGGCGCCGCAGCCGGGTGACATACCGGCGGGGTGGCTCACGCGTGACCCGGCACCGGTCGTCCACATCGCGGCGATGCCACTGGCGGCCGCGGCCGCGATCGCCGCCTCGGTCCGGGAGCGGGCCCCGGCGGCGACGATCACGCTGGACACCCACGAGGACTGGCGGTCCGGCGCCGAGGTCGTGGAGGTGGCCCGGCTGGCCGACGTGTTCCTGCCCTCGCGCGAGGAACTGGCCGGGTTCCTCGGCTACGACGACCCGCGCCGCGCCGCGGCCGAGCTCATCGGCAGCGGTGTGCGGTGCGTGGCCGTGAAGATGGGCGGCGACGGTGTACTCGTCAGCCGGCCCGGACGACCGCAGGAGCACGTCCCGGCCTCCCCCGCCAGCGTCGTGGATCCGACCGGGGCGGGCGACAACTTCTGCGGCGGCTTCGCCGCCGGGCTCGCGCTCGGTGACGACATCGCGGCCGCCGCGGAGCGCGGGTGCGTCACCGCGGCCGCCGCGATCGGGGCGGCGGGCTCGCTGCGGATGCTCGGCCGCGGCGGGCTGGCCCGCGAGTTGCTCTCCGCCCGCCGGGCGGCCGCCGCCGACCCGGAGAGCAAGGCCGCCACGCCACGCCGCGACGGGCCGGAGCCGGCCGCGGACGACGGCAGCCGGAATGACGACTATGGGATCGACGTCATGCGCCGGGAGATCGCCACGATCCCCGAGGTCATCGCCGGCCACCTCGGGGACCCGTCCGGCCACGTGCGGGAACTCGCCGACTGGCTGGCCGGGCGGGGCATCGAGCATCTGTACCTGACCGGATGCGGCGACTCGGCGTTCGCCGGACTCGCGGCGGCGCTGGCGTTCCGCCGGCACAGCCGGCTGCGGGTGCACCCCGTACACGCGCTCGAGCTGGCCCGGTACCGGGTCCGCTACCTGCCGCCGGCCAGCGCGGTGCTGGCCGTCTCGTACGGCGGCACCGTCGGCCGGACGATCGAGGCGGCCAGGCAGGCGACCGATTTCGGCCATCCGGTCATCGCCCTGACCGGCAACGCGGACGGGCAGCTCGCGGCGGCGGCCGACCGGGTCATGCCGATTGACGTGCCCACGCTCGGCTTCTCGCCCGGCACCAGCACCTACATCGGGATGCTGTGCACGCTGATCGAGCTCGCGCTGCGGACCGCGCCTGCCGACGCGCCGCGGACCGCCGCTGAGGAGATCCGGCGAGCCTGCGCGCAGCTCCCCGGCCAGGCCGCCAAGACGCTGGACTGGTGCGACGGGCCCGCGGCCGAGACCGCGGCCAGGATCGGGTCCGGCCGGTTCGTGGCCTTCCTGGGCGGCGGGCCGAACGAGGCAACCGCCCGGTTCGGCGCGGCGAAGCTGTTCGAGGGGGCCCAGCAGCTAGCCGTGGCGACGAACACCGAGGAATGGGCGCACGAGGAGTACTTCATCACCCGGCCCGGTGACCCGGTCATCGTCGTCGCGCCGTCGGGCGCCAGTCAGGACCGGGCCTGGGAGATCCTGTCCGAGCTGCTGTTCATCAAGGCCGACGCCACCGTTGTCTCCGATATCGAGCCTCCCCGCGCGGCGGACGGGCATCTGCGCCTGGCGGCCGGCACTCCCGAGGAGCTCAGCCCGGTGCTCGCCGCGCTGCCGCTGGCGCAGCTCGGTTTCCACCTCGCCGGCCAGGCCGGGAAGCGCAGCTACAACTTCCCCGACCAGGAGACGAAGGACGAGCACTACGACACCATCCACCGCGCCACCCGCGGAGACCCAGCATGATCACCAGGACACCCGCGCCGGACATCACCGAGGAAGCCCGGCACGTGCTCGCGGGCTGCTCGGCGCGAGGCGCCACCGCACGGTTGCTCGGCGGGCTCGCGGTGGCGCTGCACCAGCACGCCGACACGCCACCGGAGCTGGCGCGAAGCTATGGCGACATCGACATCGTGATCGGTCGCAAGGATGGCCGCCCGGTGAAAGCGGCCCTCACCGAGCTCGGCTACGTGCCCAACGACCGGTTCAACGCGCTGCACGGCGACCGCCGGCTGCTGTTCTATGACACCGCGAACGGACGGCAGCTTGACGTGTTCCTGGGCACGTTCTCGATGTGTCACACGCTCGACCTGTCCGGCCGCCTGGCCATGCTGGCGGACACGCTGAGCATCGCCGACCTGCTGCTGACCAAGCTGCAGGTCGTCGAGGTGAACCGCAAGGACCTCGTCGACGCGGCCCAGCTGCTGCGCAACCACCAGCTCAGCCCCGAGGACGAGGCCGGCCAGGACGACCTGTCACTGGCCCGGCTGTGCTCGGTGACCAGCACCGACTGGGGGTGGTACACCACCTTGAGCGACAACCTGGCCAAGCTGACCGCCTTCGCGCAGGACACGCTGACCGAGCCCGAGCACCACCTGATCACCGAGCGGGCGTACGCCATCCAGCAGGCCATCGACCAGGCGCCGAAGTCGCTGCGGTGGAAAGCGCGCGCCCGGCTGGGCCGTCGCGCGGCCTGGTATGAGCTGCCCGAGGAAGTCGCGGGGACCAACAATGGCTGACCGGAAGATCTACTTCGCCACCGACATCCATGGCTCCGAGGTGTGCCTGCGCAAGTTCCTCAACTCGGCCAAGTTCTACGGGTGCGACACCCTGATCATGGGCGGCGACATCACCGGCAAGATGATCGTCCCGATCGTGTCGCGGGGCGCCGGCCTGTACTCGGCGACGCTTTACGGGCGCCTGCTCGAAGTTCACGACGACGGGCTGCCCAAGCTGCGCAAGACGATCGCCGACGCCGGCTACTACGCCTACGAGACGACGCCGGACGAGATGGAGCGGTTCCGCGCCGACCCAGCGGCGGTGACCGAGCTGTTCGGCCAGCTCATGCACGAGACGCTCGGCCGCTGGCTGGAACTGGCCGATGAGCGGCTCTCCGGGACCGGCGTGCGGTGCTACTTCGCCCCTGGCAATGACGACCCGGCGTTCGTGGACGACATCCTGCGCACCTCGGCCGTGGCGGTCAACCCGGAGGAGGGGCAGGTCGATCTCGGCGACGGGTTCACCATGATCAGCGTCGGCTACTCGAACAAGACGCCCTGGGACTCGCCCCGTGAGCTGCCTGAGGAGGAGCTCGCGGCGTACATCGAGAAGCAGGCCGAGGCCGTCGGCAACACCGACCGGGTGATCTTCAACTTCCACGTGCCGCCGCACGACACGCCGATCGACCAGGCGGCGCTGCTCGACCCGGAGTTCCGGCCGATCATGAAGGGCGGCATGCCGGTGATCTCGGGCGTCGGCTCGACCGCGGTCCGCGCCGCCCTGGAGAAGTACCAGCCCATGCTGAGCCTGCATGGGCACATCCACGAATCGCGCGGCGAGGCCCGGATCGGCCGGACTCTCGCCATCAACCCGGGCAGCGAGTACTCCGAGGGCGTCCTGCGCGGCGCGATCATCACGCTGTCACCGAAGAAGGGGGTGCGTGGCTATCAGCTCGTCGCAGGCTAGCCCGCCCGAGCCGCTGACCGTTGCGGTCATCGGCTCGGCCCGGCTCTCACCGCCCGATCCGCGCTGCGAGCAGGCGGCCAGGATCGGCGCCGCCATCGCCGCGCAGGGCTGGACCCTCGTCACCGGCGGGTACGGCGGCCTGATGGAGGTCGCCTCGCACGCCGCGGCCACCGCAGGCGGACACGTGATCGGCCTGCCGATGCGCGACTGGGATCACCTGACACCGAATAGCTGGAACAGCGAACTGCGCTGGTCGGCCTCGTACGCGGAGCGGCTCGCGCACATCCTGGCCGCCGACGCCGTGATCGCCGTCGACGGCGGCATCGGCACGCTGTCCGAAGCGTCGATTGTCTGGGCCGCCCGGCAGACCGAGCCGGACGCGGCCGAGCTGATATTCCTCGGACCTAGCTGGCCGCCAGTGCTCGAGGCGCTCGCCGCGAACCTGGTCATCGACCAGCGTGACCTGGCCCTCGCAGCGGTCTGCGCCGGTCCCGAGCAGGCCATCGAGCACATCAAGAAGGTGTCGGCAGCCCGGCCCACGGGCTCTGTTTCAGCGGACGCTGTGTCAACGGATACTGGCCGCGCCCGCGGCTAGCCCGCCAGGGCCGCGAGCGCGGAGCGGGTGTCCTCGGCCTCGGCGGCCGCTTTCAGGCCCATGAACAGGGCCAGCGCCGCCTCTAACGATTCCCTGGCCTGATCTGCCTGCCCGACGGCTCGCTGGGCCTGGCCCAGGTCCCTCAGTGCCTGGGCCTGTCCCACCAGGTGGCCTTGCGCCAGGTGGAGCTGATGCGCCTCGGACAGGCCGGCGATCGCCTCGCTGAAGCGGCCGGACTCCAGGTGGATACGGCCGAGGTTCTCCAGCACGTGCCCGAGTCCGAGTCCCCCGCCGAGGGTCCTGAAGATGCCGAGCGCCTCCTGGAGGCACTCGGTTGCCTCGTCCGGCCGGCCGAGATCCCGGCAGTAACTGCCGAGGTTATTCAGGCCGACAGCAAGAATCCGGGGATTACCTGTCGTGCGGAGCTGCTCCGTGCAGCGCAACGCGGGCGCGTAGGCCGCCTGAGGTCCGTGAAGCCGGCACAGCGCATCGGAAAGCGCGATCGCGGCCTGGCCTTCGCCATCTAGGTCCCCCAGCTCTCCGCGGATGGCGATAGCCTCCCGAAGGCAGCCCAGGGCCTCCGCGTCGCCGATGCTGGCGAGCGCCCATCCGAGGTTGTGCAGTGCCCAGGCCTCTCCCAGGCGGGATCCGGACCGGCGCGCGCTGGTCACCGCGATGCGGTGGGCGGTGATGCAGCCGGCCCAGTTGTGACGCCGGCCGAAGAACTCGAACAACGCGGTGGGCAGCCGCCAGGCGACCTCGTGGAGCCCGGCCGCTGCCGCCAGGCCGATGGCGGCGAACAGGTTCGGGTGCTCGCGGTCGTACCAGGCCAGGGCGTCTTGCGCCGAGCCCGGCAGCAGGCCGCGAGGCGGCAGGCCGGCAGGCGGCGGGTCGTCGCCGGGGAGCCGGTAACGGTGCGGGGACAGCAGGTCCGCGGCCGCTGAGGCCATGGCCAGGTACCACTCCACCAGCCGCGTCACCGGCCCGAGCCGGTTCTCCTGCGTCTCTTCGGCCTGCGCTCGCTCAGCGGCGAACAGGCGCAGCAGGTCATGGAGCTGGTACCAGTCCGGTTCTGGTGACTCGAGCAAGTTCGCGTCGACGAGGACCTCCAGCGCGCCGGCCAGGTCTTCTTCCGGCTCGCCGGTCAGGGTGGCTGCCGCGGCCAGGCTGATTCGCTGGCCCGGCCAGAGCCCGAGCAGGCGGAACGCGCGCCCGGGGTCGGCCTGGTGGCGGCCAGCGCGCAGGCTGTCGTAGCTCATCCGGAAGCTGGCCCGGATCTCCAGGTCACCGATCTGAAGCTCATCCAGCCGCCGCTGCTCATCCCGCAGCCGGGCGGCCATGGTGGCGATTCGCCACTGCGGGCGCATCGCCAGGCGGGCCGCGCAGATCCTGACCGCCAGCGGCAG
>Ga0134126_10001922_pt1 | contig 26382 bp, 21 predicted proteins | sample KB31752_FD_96881 | JGI IMG/M metagenome (GOLD analysis project Ga0134126, IMG submission 96881) | Terrestrial soil microbial communities with excess Nitrogen fertilizer from Kellogg Biological Station, Michigan, USA - KB3-175-2 | ecosystem: Environmental > Terrestrial > Soil > Unclassified ... | reverse complement strand
TCCTGGGGCAGCGGGGCAGTCGTGTAACAGGGATTGGCAGCGGCCACGATGGCGAGGATGCCGTCTGGTACGGCCAGCCGTACCAGACCGGCACCGCCGCGCAGCGCCGCGCCGGCGCACAGCACCGCCGCCCCGGACATGCCGCGACTGCCGGCCACGATCAGGACGCGGCCAAACGTGCCCTTGTTAGAGTCCAGGGGACGCGGCGGTAAGCGGGGCACCTTGGTCACCACAACCCGTGCTGGCGAAGAGTTGCTCATCTCGTCTTTATAGGGATGGCGAGCAACACTTCTTCCCCTCTCGTCGGTATTCAGGGGAGCGGGGCAAGCGCGCGGAGAGCAAACGGTGGGCCGGATGATTGCTCTTTTCATTAACGCCGAATCTGGAGTAAGATTCGCCTCGTTGGAACGAGCAGTCGGCCAAACGAGGCTGGCGACTCGATACCAACAACGGAAGGATTCCAGACGCGGACGCATCGGAAACGTCCGCGTCGGGCCAAGGAAGGCCTAGCGGAGAAGAGGAACGGATGCACGGTCCACGCGCGACTGTCAGCCCCCAGCCCCCCTGGCAAGACCCCCTCGATTTCGGCGGCGAACCCATCCAGTCCATCAGTCTGTCGCACATCTAAAGTCTGCATCCTCGCGCACCGCTGGCGCTCCCGGCTGGGATACGTCCACCTATCCTGTCCGCTTGTCAGGGAAGATCCTTTTCTCACGGAACGGAAAAGATGACTCGCGCTCCCATTCTCTTTCGCGTCGATGCTGCGCCCCGCCTTGGTTGGGAACATCTGTCCCGCTGTCTGACGTTGGCGGCGGCCATCCAGCGGCGTCGCCGGCCGGCCTACTTTCTGTCGCAGCTGGAGCCTGGCTCGCTCGGTCTGGCCATCAAGCGCGGCGGCAACGACTGGCTCGACGCCGGCAGTCCGGCCGGCAGTGCCGACGATCTCGAAGAGTTGGTGCAGGAAGTGCGCCGGCTGAAGCCTGCGGCGGTCGTCGTCGATTCGCCCGATGTGAAGGAAGACTACCTCAACACGCTGCGCAACACCGGCGTGATGGTGGTGTCGATGGACAGCATGGCGCAAACCGTTTTTCCGTCGCGGCTGGTCGTCAATCCGCTGCTGGGTTTGGGGCGCGAATCGTATGAGTTCGCTCACGGAACCCAACTGCTTTTGGGCGCTCGCTACGCTCTGGTGAGGCCGGAGATTCGCCGTCAGCGACCGACGCGGGCACAGGAGCCGGCCGAGCCGTTCCGTGCGCTCGTCGCTTTGGGTGATGACGATCCGAACAATCAGTCCGGCGAGTTGGCCAAGTGTCTGCTTAATTGCCCGCGCGTCGGTCGAGTGGATGTGCTGGTTCGGCCGTATCACCGCCATTTGGAGGCTCTGCAAGCGCTGGCGGAAATCTGCCCGGAGCGATTGGAGATTGTCCACGAACCGGGCGAGGTGCCGTTCCGCATCGCCCGCTGTCACTTCGCTGTCACCGGCGGTAATGCCTGGTCGCTGGAGATGGCCTGCGTCGGTGTGCCGCAAATCGTCATCGTCCAGGCCGAGACGCACTGGCCGACCGCTCAGCGGTTGGAGGAAGAAGGCGCGGCCACCTGTCTGGGCTGGCATGCCAATGTCTCGACACCGACCATCCGCCAGGCCGTCTTCGAGATGCTCGGCGATCCGCTCGAACGTCAGGCCATGGCCCGCTGCGGTCGCAAACTGATCGATGGCCGCGGACCCGATCGCCTCGTCACGGCGCTGGAAGTGATGCTGCATCCGTCGCGGCACATCCAGGCTGCCGCCGCCGCGTAATAGGTCTCACCGCCCGCGGCGCTGGGAGGGGCGAGGGCGACCTCGCCCCTACACGCCAAAATCGAAAGCGGCACCCGCCGACCGGCCGGACTGGACAGGTCTTGCCAGGACATCGACAATAGACAGCATGACGACCGAAACTTTGACCTGTCCCTACTGTAACGCCTCGATCAATGTGCAACCGGGACTGACGACGGGCCAACGGATCACCTGTCCGCGCTGCGGCGATACGTTTCCCCTGCGACACCTGGATGCTATCGTTGGTCAATCGCGTCCCGTGCCGCCGGAAACCCGTATCACGGCGGACGCTCCGAGCATTGAGCCGCCGCGCCGCTCTCCGTGGCTGGTGGGAGGCGCGATCGTTGGCATGATGCTGCTCATGGCCGGCGGCGGCCTGGCGTTCATGCTGATGACGCAAGATCAACGTCGCGCGCACGATACGAGTCGGCCTCCGCGCCGCCCCGGTCGCCAACCGGGGATAATTGAACCGGACAATCCAGCGATTGCCAGCGTGCCCCCGGACAAATTGGCCGCGCTGGGCTATCTGCCGCCGAAGGTGAACTTCCTCGTGGGCGCGCACATCACCGAGTTGCTCGCCAGCCCTGTCGGTAAACAAATCCTGAGTGAACCCATCTCATTGGGCAGATCAGCGTATCGACTAGAACGCCTGCCGGCATGGGTCGGCTTGCGGCTGGAAGACATCGATCACCTTGTCCTCGCTGCCCAGGTCGATGACAATCTGCTACCGACCTTTTATCTGGTCCTGCGCACCACCCAGCCTTACGAGGAAGAACAGCTGCGGGATCGGCTCAAGGGAGAGCGTGTCGTCAGCGCCGGCAAGAAAAAACTGTATGCCTTCCACCCCCAACGAGACGGTATCAAACTCCATGTCTGGTTCGCCGACGAGCGGACGTTCGTGCTGGCGCTTCTCCCACAACAACTGGAATCGCTGCCGGCCCAGCCGGTCGAGGATCTGCGGCAATTGTCCGGCGAGATTCGCACCGTGCTGAAGGAGCGACGCGAGCCGATGTCGCCCGCCTGGGTTGTCGGCCACTCACGCGATTGGACGAAAACGTCCGTCGTGAACTATCTGAGCGGATTAAAGAAGAAGGATCTCGAACGGCTCTCCACCTTGCGGACTTTCGGCATCTGGTTAGTGCCGGATAAGTCGCTGACGGTGAAGGGCGTCTTCGAGTGCAAGGATGAGGCGGCCGCGCGTGGATGGGACGATTATTTCCACACACTGCGCCGCGAGGATGCGAGTTTGAAGACAGCGCTGGAGGGTTCCTGGCTCGTGCTGCAATACCAGACCGAACCGGATTTTCTGTCGCGATTCCTGAAGAAGTAATGGGCCGAGAAGGATCGCGCTGTACTTGTCCTATTGAGGCTTTCCTGGAAGTATTCCGCACATGGTCCCGACTCGCGCAACGGTCTGCCTGCTCCTCCTCGGTCTGCTGCTCTGGCTGACCGGATACCTTCTCCCGTTGCTGCCGTTGAAGCACGTTGGCGAGTATGTGCAGGCGCTGCGCTGGCTGGTGTACGGCTTCGACCTCGGCATTTTCGTTCTACTGGGGATTGATGCTCTGCTGGCGCGACAGGCCAGCCGTCCGGCACGGTTGCATGTTCGGCGCGAACGGCCTGCTCGCCTGTCGCTGGGCGTGGATAATGACGTGACGCTGATTGTCGAAAACCACGGCCGACGACGATTACGATTGCTGCTGCGCGATCATCCCCCGACTAGCTCCCGAGCCGAGCCATCGCTGTTGGCGGCGACCGTCCCCGCTCACGGTTGGGCCCGGCTCACCTATCGACTGCTGCCCACGGAGCGTGGCAATTTTTCTTTCGGCGATGTGGCTGTGCGCTGCTGTGGTCCGCTCAGGCTGGCATGCGTCGATCGCCTCCTGCCCGCTGCCGAGGAGGTGCAGGTCTATCCCAATCTTCTTGAGATCCGTCGTTACGAGGCACTGGTGCGCACCACGCTCGTCCGCGCCGGCGGCTATCGCGCCAAGCGGTTGCCGGGAGCCGGCCGCGAGTTCAGTCATTACCGCGATTACACCCAGGACGATGATTTTCGCCATGTCAGTTGGAAGGCCACTGCGCGCCGGCGCAAGCCGATCACCAGTGTGTTCGAGAGCGAACACAGTCAGGACATCATTTTTTGTCTGGACATTGGCCGTATGATGGCCGCGCGCGTCGGTACGCTAACCAAGCTCGATCACGCCATCAACGCCGTCCTCATGCTGACGCACGTCAGCCAAACCTTTCAGGACAACCTCGGTCTGCTTGTTTTCTCGCACACAGTTCATCTGTATTTACCGCCGGCCAAGGGCCGCGCCCAGCACGCGCGCTTTCTGCAAGCGCTCTACAGCGTCAAACCGGAGTTATGCTACGTCAATTATCGGGAGGCATTCGCTCATCTCATTGCCAAGCATCCCAAACGCGCCCTTACGATGGTGTTCACCGATTTGCTCGACAATGTGGTATCGCGCGAATATCTGGAGGCGGCCGCCCTGTTGCGGCGTTTTCACCTGCCGCTGACGCTGGCCGTGGCCGATGTGCCGCTCCAACAATTGGCCGCGCATCAACCACAGACCGCCGACGAACTCTATAACGTGCTGGTTGCTCGCGATCTGTTGGAAGGACGTTCCGAGTTGTTGCGCAGCCTCGAACGGCAAGGCGTCCTCGTCCTCGATACGGTGCCCGACAAATTGACCATCGACGCCGTCAACCGCTACCTGGCGCTCAAGACGGGTGTGCGGATGTAAGAAAAGATATCCACCACGAAACACACGAAATACACGAAAAAATACAAAAACCAAGTAGAGCATAACTATAGATGTGGATGAAAAACCGAGCGTATTTTGTTTTTCTTTGTCGATTTAATCTTTTGTATTTTTTTCGTGTATTTCGTGTGTTTCGTGGTGAATAGTCTTGTATTTGGTGGTGAGTAAACCTCTATGGATCTCGCGACGTTTCTCCATCAGCGCCGGGCCGACTGGAAGCGCCTTGAAGAAATCCTTCAACGTGTCGAGGGCAGCGGTCTCGTCTCGCTGGACGACGATCAGGCCGTCGAGTTTGGCCAACTCTATCGCCGCGCCGCCTCCGACCTGAATCAAGCGCAAACTTTCGTTAGCGGCGAGGCCACCGAACGCTATTTGAACGATCTCGTCGCCCGTGCCTACCTCGCCATTTACGGCAAAACGCGCGTCGATCTCTGGGGACTAATCCGCTATCTGTTTTGGGGCTATCCCGCCATCTTTCGCCGTTATCTGCCGCACTTCTTGTTGGCTACTCTCCTGTTTATGGCTGGCACGATCTTTGGTTATTTGGCCATGATGTACGACAAGGATGTGGCCCAGGCCTACCTCTTGCCCAGCGGCATGCCGACCATCCAGCCGGTCGGCGAGGGCGAGGACGAAGCCAAGCCGATGTACGACACCGACCAACTCATGAATTTTTCGAGTTTCCTGTTCACGCACAACGTCAGCGTCAGTCTGGTCGCTTTCGCCCTGGGCATCACGTTCGGCCTCGGCACCGCCTGGTTGATGTTCTATAATGGCGTTCTCTTGGGCGCTCTCGGAGCCGTCTTCGCCCAGGCCGGCCAATTGACCGCGTATGCCACGGGTGTCCTGCCGCATGGCGTGCTGGAGATTCCGGCCTGTCTCATCGGTGGAGCGGCCGGCTTCGTGCTGGCGCAGGGATTTCTGCGAGCGCGGCCCTGGCCGCGCCGCGAGGAATTGGCACGCATGGGTAAGCAGTCGGTGCTGATGCTATTCGGTTGTGTGCCGCTGCTGGCGGTGGCCGCGTGTCTGGAGGCGGGCGTGGCGCGAGCGCCGGACTGGTTTCTCGGCAAAGGGTTGAAGTTGGCCATCGCCGGTGTCTTCGCCCTGCTGTTCTTGGTTTACGTGCTGCTGCTCGGCTGGGGTCGGCCGGCAGCGCGGGAGAACGAGGCGTGATCCTTCACGAGGTTCTCACCACTGAGAAGGTGCCTTTCACCTACCGCGTCGCCGGTTTGGGATCGCGTTTCCTCGCCTGGTTGATCGACGCGCTGGCGATCATGATCCTGATGCTTATGGGTGGCGCAGTCGGTGTTATTCTCTCGCTGGGACGATCCGGCCTGGGTGCGGCGGTGATGATCCTCTGGCAATTCGTGGTTATGTGGGGATACTTCATCCTCTTTGAATGGCTCTGGCACGGCCAAACACCCGGCAAATACCTGATGGGCATCCGCGTTATCCAGTGGCGCGGCACAGCCATCACCTTCTTTCAATCGACCGTGCGCAATCTGCTTCGGGTCGCCGATAGCTTGCCGATTCCCTTACCGCTGGGGCCGGGGCTGCTGGGCTTCATCGTGGCGGCCTGCAATCGCGAACAGCGGCGGCTTGGCGACCTCGCCGGCGATACGCTTGTCGTCCATGTCGAGCGCAACGTCCAACCGATCTTGCTCCTGCACGACGCAGGAAGCGAGGCCGACCGCCAGCGCATCGCTCGGCTCCGTCAACGGCTGAGCCAACTTGATCGCGAACAGAAACAGACGCTCCTGGATCTGTGTCTACGCCGCGATCAGCTGCGCGTCCTCGAACGCGCTCGTCTGTTTCAGGCGGCGGCGCAGTTCTTTCAGAACCGGCTGGAGTTGGCACCGGACGAATACGAGAGCGCCGAGAAATTTGTTCTGCAAATGGCCGCGGTGCTGGGCGAACGGCCCGGCGAGGCGGCTCGTTGACCAGCCCGCAGCGCCAGCAAGGGAGGGATTGCCAGCCCGCAGCGCCAGCAAGGGAGTCCCTTGAGGACAGCAGAGGTTGACCTATGATTTGGTTCGCCTGCAAACAGTGCGATAAACGTCACGGTCGAGCCGAAGCTCTATCGGGCACGCTCGTCTTTTGTGAATGCGGCCACGGCAACCGCGTGCCGTGGTCGAGTACCGTGCCCGAGCCGGAAGCGGAGCCGGCTCGCCCCGCGCCGCCGCCTCCGCCGCGCGGACGTATTCCCCGATCCCCGCTCGAAGAGGATGCCTGGCAGCCGGAGTTTCCGCAGCCGCGCCGCTCGCGCGAGAGACGCCGACCCGATCCGGCTTACTGCCTCAATCATGAGGACAGCCCGAAAGAGATGACCTGCGACGCCTGCCACGGCTCCTTCTGCGCCGCCTGTGTCATCGCGCTGCAAGGACAGATGTTGTGTGGTCCGTGCAAAAATTTCCGTGTGCGCGGGCTGAATCGGCCCGGCCATTTTTCGCCGTTGGCCATCATCGCCCTCGTCCTCTCGCTGATTGGTGGTCCGGTCGCGGCCTTGCTCGCCCTGATGGCCATCGGTGCCCAAACGGCCGGCGGCGGGGCCGGAGTGACGGTGGCGGTTATGATCTGTCTTATCGCGGTGCTGCTCCCGGTCGCCAGCGTGATTGTCGGTTGGTTTGGTCTTCGGCAGATTGAGAGCAAACCGAACATGATCGGTCGATCCCTGGCCATGACCGGCGCGACGACGGGACTGGCGGCCACCCTGCTGTGTCTGGCCATTGCCGTGCTGACCATCGCCAAACAATGGCAGGGTTGAAGGTCTACTAGCCCGCAGCGCCAGCAAGGGGCGTTCCCTTACTGGCGCTGCGGGCTGGCAGAACCGGACGAGAGACGAACATGGCACGCTGTCCTTCCTGCGATTATCCGTTGCCCCAGGATCGCGAGCGTCTTGGCGCACGCTGCCCGAACTGCCGCGATCCGCTGTACGAACCGCCGGAACGAATCGGTCGGCCAGCGCGTGAGGGGGAGGGTGCCTGCGTCGTCCATCCCGGACAAGAGGCAGTAGGCACCTGTGGGCGCTGCGGCAATTACTTCTGTGAAGTATGCCGCACGCGCTGGCGCGATCAGGTCTTGTGCGCCGCCTGCGTCGAACGTGCCCTGGCATCGCGCGAGGCGGCTCCCGGACAAGCACGCGCACAATTCCGCCAAGCGCTGTTGGGGTTGCTACTGGGCGGCGGCGCCTGGACGGCCTTGATCCTGGTCGCGTTGCTCTCGTTGGCTGGCACGCCGCCCGTCCTCTTGGGCCTGCTGGTGCTTTTCCTGATTGCCGCCTCGCTTCTGATGGGCGTCCTTGGGCTTGGCCAGGCCGTTGCCGTACTCCGCACGCGCGGCTCGCACATGATCCTGGGAATCATCGGCTTGATCGTCAGCGGACTCTACATGGGCGTATTCATTGGCATTTTTACCTTTAGTCTCTGGATTAGTTGATCGAAGAAGGCGAGTGGGGAGACGATAGTATGCTCTGGGAGATTGAGATACAACCCAAGGGAGTCGATGCGGAGCGTACGCGGGTCAGCGAGGAATTCGACCTGCTCACCCACGACCGTCGCGGCGCCGAATGGATCACCGGCACGGCACGCGGCTATCTGATTGAAGGCAATCTCTCGCGCTCGCAGGCGGAGCGCTTGGCCGATGATCTCCTGGTCGATGCACTCGTGGAGTCGGGGCGTCTCGGCGCGCTCAACGAACATCTTCGTCCCGATCATCGCGCCACCGTCTTGCTCAAGCCGGGCGTCATGGACCCCACCTCGCTCAGCGTCGTCGAGGCGGCCCGCGATCTCGGCGTTCCCGTGGCTTCGGTGCGTACCTTCCGCCGCTACTTCGGTCCAGCGCTGTCGCCTGACGCGCAGGTGGTGTTCTTCCGCAAAGTTCTCGCCAACGAAGCCATCGAGCAAGTCGTCGCTGGTCCACTGACTCTCGAACATCTCAGCGTCGGCTCGGCCTATTCGTTCCAACTCATCACCATCCCGTTGCGCGATCAAGATGACGCGGCCCTGGAGAAACTCAGCCGGGACGGTCAGTTGTCGCTGAGTCTCGCCGAGATGCGGACCATCCAGACGCACTTTCGGGAACTCGGCCGCGATCCCACCGATATTGAACTGGAGACGCTGGCGCAGACGTGGTCGGAGCATTGCTCGCACAAGACGCTCAAGGGCCGCATTGATTTCATCGAGGAAGATGGCCGCGTTCGGCGTTTCGATAATCTGCTCAAGGAGACGATTTTTGGAGCGACGCAGGAGATTCGCCGCCGTCTCGGCGCGGACGACTGGTGCGTCAGCGTCTTCGCCGACAACGCCGGCATCGTGCGTTTCAACGAGCGCTATCACGTCTGTTTCAAGGTGGAAACACATAATCATCCGTCGGCGATCGAACCTTACGGCGGCGCGAATACGGGGCTGGGCGGCGTTATCCGCGATCCGATGGGAACCGGCCTGGGTGCGAAGCCGATCTGCAACACCGATGTGTTCTGTTTCGCGCCGCCGGATACGCCGCCCGAAGCGCTGCCGCCGGGCGTGCTGCATCCGCTCAAGGTAATGAAGGGCGTCGTCGCCGGCGTGCGCGACTACGGCAATCGCATGGGCATTCCCACCATCAACGGCGCGGTTTGCTTCGACGATCGCTACCTCGGCAATCCCCTGGTTTATTGCGGTACGGTGGGCCTGATTCCGGTCGATCGCTGTCACAAGGAGCCGCGCGACGGCGACCTGATTGTGGCGCTGGGTGGGCGCACCGGCCGTGACGGCATCCACGGAGCGACGTTCTCCTCGGTGCAGTTGACGGAGGAATCGGAGCAAGTCAGCGGCGGCGCGGTGCAGATTGGCAATGCCATCGCCGAGAAGAAACTACTCGATGTGTTGCTGCAAGCGCGCGACGCCGATCTCTATCACGCCGTCACTGATTGCGGCGCCGGCGGCTTCAGCTCCGCCGTCGGCGAGATGGCCGAGGGACTTGGTGCCAGCGTGCAACTCGATCAAGCGCCGCTCAAGTATGCCGGCCTGTCGTACACGGAGATATGGATCTCGGAGGCGCAGGAGCGCATGGTGCTGGCGGTCGCGCCGGATCAGTGGCCGCAATTGCAAAAGCTGTGTGCCGGCGAAGACGTGGAAGCAACCGTACTCGGTTGCTTCGAGGAGACGGGCCGATTGCGGTTGTTCTATCAGCAACAGCAGGTGGCCGATCTCGACATCCACTTCCTGCACGATGGCCGACCGACGGTGGTACGTCAAGCGATGTGGGCCGGTGAGCGGGGTCGCGTAAGCGCCCCGAGTGCTGGCGAGCGGGGTCGCGTAAGCGCCCCGAGTGCTGACGCCCCGAGTGAACGAACACTCGGGGCGCTTACGCGAGAGAAAGCTCGCCCCGAAAACTTCAACGACATCCTGCTGAAAATCCTCGCTTCGCCGAACGTGTGCAGCAAGGAATGGATCATCCGCCAGTACGATCACGAGGTACAGGGCGGCAGTGTCATCAAGCCGCTGGTTGGCATTCACGAAGATGGCCCCGGCGATGCGGCCGTGGTGACGCCGGTGCTTGGCGAATGGACCGGCATCGCGATCGGCTGCGGAATCAATCCGCGTTACGGCGATCTCGATCCGTACGCGATGGCCGCGTCGGCCATCGATGAAGCCGTGCGCAACATCATTGCCGTTGGTGCAGACCCATCACGGATCGCTTTACTCGACAATTTCTGTTGGGGTAACACGGATCGGCCGGAGGTACTCGGTTCGCTGGTGCGCGCCGCCGAGGCATGTCGCGATGTGGCGCTGGCCTATAACATGCCGTTTATCAGCGGCAAGGACAGCCTCAACAACGAATATCACTCCGGCGGCAAGAACATCGTTATTCCGCCGTCGCTGCTCATCAGCGCCCTCGGCCGCGTGCCGGATGTACGCCGCTGCGTGACGATGGATCTGAAGGAGCCGGGCAATCTACTCTTTCTCGTCGGCGTGACGAAGGACGAGATGGGCGGCTCACACTATCATCTCGTGCGCGGTCTCGAAGGCGGGACCGTGCCGCGTCCCGACATGGACTTGGCACCGCGCCTCTTCCGTAAACTGCACGAGGCCATCGTGGGCGGTCTGGTGCGTTCGTGTCACGATCTGAGCGAGGGCGGTTTGGCCGTGGCCGTGGCGGAGATGGCGTTTGCCGGCGGCATTGGCGCGGATCTGACACGCCTGGCGACGGATGTGGGATTGCCGGAGGATGTGCTGCTGTTTTCCGAATCGGCGACGCGTTTCGTCGTCGAAGTGCGCCCAGATCGGGTTGCCGCTTTCCAGACAGTTCTCGGCAGTGACATCCCGTTGACACAACTTGGACAAACATGCAAGCAATCGCGTTTGCGCATCGCGGGGATGAACGGCGAATGGATCATCTGGGCGGAGTTGGCGCGGCTCAAGGAAGCATGGCAGAAGCCGATGGGGTGGGGAAGATCGGATCGCCGGCGCTCGGACGAGTGCAGTCCGGCAAGCGGATCGTGAACGTCGTGCCTTGGCCAAGTTTGCTGGTAACCTCGATAGTCCCACCTTGCGCGGCGACGACGGCCTGACAAATACTCAGCCCCAATCCCAACCCCCGCGAGGGGGTTTCGCGCTGGCGAGCCTTATCGCCCTGGTAGAAGCGATCGAAGATACGCGGTAAGTCGGACGGAGAGATGCCGGCCCCGGTGTCCGTCACTTCGAGAACGCTCGCATGACTGGTTTCGTCGAGCCAGAGATCGAGCGACACCCGGCCGCCGGCCGGCGTGAACTTGATGGCGTTATCGAGTAGATTGTTGACGATTTGCCAAAGGCGATTGCCGTCGCCGCGTACCATCACGGGTTCGAGGCGGCGCGTCGTCAGTTCCACCTCGGCCGCTTCCGCCACGGCCTGAAACATCTCCAGGGAACTGAGGACAATCGAGTCCCAGCGTACCATCCGCGCTTCAAGGCGAAGTCGGCCGGCGTCTCCCTCGGCCAGCATCAGCAGCTGATTGACCAAAATGCGCATCTGACCGCATTCCTCCAGCAGGACCGACAACACTTCCTTGTATTCCTCAATCGTACGGTCGGCGTTGAGGGCGATTTCCAGCGAACTTTGCAAGGCGGTCAGGGGTGAGCGCAGTTCGTGGGCGGCGTTGGCGGTGAAATCACGGCTCTGCTGTAGGTAGGAAGCGATGCGGTCGAGGAAGTTATTGATAGTCCGCGAGAGTTGGTCGAGTTCGTCGCGCGTGCCGCGGATCGGCAACCGTTGGTCGAGATTCGTCGGATGCAAGCGCGCGGTGGTCCGAATAATGTTGGCGATGGGCCGCGTGGCCCGCCCAGCGAGCAAGTAACTGCCGAGCGGTACGGCCAGCAGAAGAACGATAGCTACACCCAGCAACAGGCGATTGAAACGGGCCATCTCCAGGTGGGCGCGGCCCAGCGAACAACCGACTCGCACGGTCAGCGGCTCCGAACTGGAACCAAGCACCTGCCGGCAAATGACGCGGTGATTGCCCACAGTCGTCGGTGTGTGAAAAGACACGACGTTGGATGGGAGAATGTCCAGCGAAGGAGATTGCTCGCTGGACCACACCAGCGTCCCCTGATGGTCGAGCAATTGGACGAACAGACGGCGTCGCGGATGTCCTGTTGCTTGGCGATTAAACCGTGCGTGCAATCGCTCCGGTTCCTCAGCCAGCCGGTTGAGATCGCGGACGGCCGAGTACAGTTCCTCCTTGATGAATTCGTCTACCATTTGCGAGAGCGTCAAGCGCAGTCCTTCGCGGAGGGCTGCCAGGCCGATCAGCAGGAGGACGAGAAAGACGGTTGTGTTCCACAAGGTCAGCCGGAATCGCAAGGTCTGGCAGAAGGTCTTAAGTCGTTCGTATCGCATAGCCCCGCCCCCGGATAGTCTGGACCGCCGACGTATCGCCGACCCGATCCAGCTTACTGCGTAGGCGATTGATATGCACCTCAATCACATTGGTCATGCCCTCCCAGTCTGCATACCACAAATGCTCGCACAGCATCTTGCGGGTGACAACCTGTCCGGCATGACGCATCAAGTATTCGAGGAGGCTGAATTCCGTCGGACTGAGATTGATTTCGACGCCGGCGCGGGTGACACGGCGCGATGCCAGGTCCAACGAGAGGTCGGCGACCTCTAAAGTGGGTGAAGGGCGCGTGACGGAGCGCCGGCGCACGGCCGCGATGCGGGCCAGCAGTTCCGGGAAGGCGAACGGTTTGACGAGATAATCGTCGGCACCGGCGGTCAACCCGGCCACCCGTTCATCGACGGACCCCAACGCGGTCAGCAACAGGACAGGGGTTTGATTCCCCGCATCGCGTAGTTCCCGCAAAACCTCAAGCCCATTACGCCGGGGCAGCAGCAGATCGAGGATGATGGCGTCGAATTGCTGGCTCTTGGCCAACTCCAGTCCGCGTTCCCCATCGCGGACCCACTGGCATTCGTGACTGGCCTCGCCGAACCCTTGCCGTAACGCTCGCCCCACCACCGGATCGTCTTCGACAATCAGTAGCTCCATTTTGCTTCCTCCCCTCGTCAACCGCTGGCCGAGAGAAACCGGCGGACAATGCTCTTGTCATCCGAGGCGGTCCGAGAGAATGTTCGTCTACGATTGAACGCCACAGGCGTCGGACTTCTTTCCGGATTGTAATCCGAATTCCCGGCGTGAGAAATAGTGAACGTCTGAGGGCGTTCATTCCTAACGATTTTGTAAGTCCAAGCAGCGTAGTTCATTTTGCGATTTGCACTTACAATTCCATGATGAGAAAGCCACTTTGTTAAGGGGAAATTTTCGCCCGTCGGTCGTTTGTGTGGTCTGAGTGGCTCTCGGAACGATTCTCAGCCTACGGGAAAGACGAACGCATGGAACTGTTAGCCGTCTCTTTCGGCGGTGATTTCTGGCTGCAATTTGCTCAGAAAATCTTCCAACCGTTGTTATTGTTTTTTTATCTGGGCTTTCTGATTCCTATTCTGAAGGTTCCTTACCAGTTCCCCAAACAAATCTACCAGGGCATCACGCTCTACCTGTTGGTGGCCATTGGCTGGCACGGCGGGGAGGAGTTGGCCAAGATGAGCGGAGCGGACTTCCAGGAAGCGATGGGCTTCGTCGTGCTGGGCTTCTCGGCCAATGTCGTCATCGGCGTCATGGCTTACTTCATGCTGCGAAAAATGACGCGGATGCGGCGAATTGACTGTGCCACCGTCGGTGGCTACTACGGCTCGGATTCGGCCGGCACCTTCTTGACGTGCGTGGGCGTCCTCACGGTCATGGGCTACGAAGCCTTTGGCTACATGCCGGTCATGCTGGCAGTCATGGAAACGCCCGGCTGTCTCGTGTGTCTCTACCAGATCGCCCGCCTCCGCCGTCAGGGCATGGACAAACTCGGAAATATGCCGGACGAGGAAGGGTACATGACCCCGGAGGTTCGAGAAGACATTCAGGAAAGAGAGATCCTGTCCGAGGAGGAGGTCGCCGTTGTGGGGCGAGCGGGACAAACCGTTGTGGCGGTGCGGAGAACCGCCCGCGTCGCTGCTTCCACCAACGCTCACGACAATGGACGCATCCATGAGGGGAAGGGCGGCCAGGATGAAGCCGGCGGCCTGCTCACCTGGAAAATCGTCCATGAAGTGTTCTTTAACCCCGGCCTGTACTTCCTCTTTGGCGGCATCTTCATTGGCTTGGTTGCTGGAAAACTCTTCATCCCCTACCAGAAAGAAAAAGTCATCGCCTCAGAGAACCTGCTCTTCGTCACGCTGATGCACGGCGTACTTTGCCTGTTCCTCCTGGAGATGGGCATCACCGCCTGCGAGCGTCTGCGCGATCTGAAGAAAGCGGGGCCAGGCTTCATCGTCTTCGGCCTGCTCGCCCCGAACTTGTTTGCCCTCTTTGGCATGGTTCTGGCTCACCTGTACAGCATGGCTCTAGGGCATCCTTTCCCGCTGCCGACGTATGCCTTATTCGCCGTGCTGTGTGGAGCGGCCTCCTACATCGCCGTGCCGGCCGTGCAGCGCATGGCCATCCCTGAGGCCAGCCCGACTCTGCCTTTGGCGGCTTCGCTGGGATTGACGTTCACCTGGAACGTCACCCTCGGCATCCCCCTCTACATCGCGATCGCCGAACTCCTGATGACGCGGTTCCCGGTTACGGGTGGATAAGAGACACGAACCTTTTGGCCAGCCCGCAGCGCCAGCACGGGAATCCCTTGCTGGTGCTGCGGGCTGGCCATTAGCGCCAGCACGGGAATCCCTTGCTGGTGCTGCGGGCTGGCCATTAGCGCCAGCAAGGGAAGTCCCTTGCTGGCGCTGCGGGCTGGCCATTCATTGTGTTCGTGCCGAGGTTCCTACGAGGTTTGCTTTGCATCCGTCCACTTTCTAGACTGACGAAATGAGCGCATCGGAAGCTGCTTCGGAACCTCTCTCTCATGGCACGACACCGCCCGCAAGTGAAGCGCGACAATCTCGTTTAGCTCACTTGAAGGAGGTGATCGAGCGGGCGGCGCATCTGCTGCCATCTCAGGGACCGATCACCGTCTTCATCCATCACAACACGCTGCATGCCTTCGAGGATTTGCCGTTTGACGACGCGGTCCAGAAAGGGGCGCAAATCTTCGGCTGCCATCCCTATCTGACGGAAGATCGCTATCGCCAGGAGTTGGTGCGCGGTCGAATCCGCTTCGCCGACTTGTGGGAGGTGTTGCGTGAAGATCTCGGCGCAGCCGCGGAAGAGAAGATTCTGGGGCTTTGCAGTCGTCTGGCCCTTCGCCTGACCATGCTTCAGTATCCGCTCCACAGTGGACCGACCGAGGAATTGGTCTGGTATGTGGCCGAAACGGACGCCCTGCGGCGCGTTCGCAGCGGCGTTTCCTCCGCTGTTCGAGAGCAGATGATTGCCGAGACACGCCATTGGGTCTTACGCGACCTACGCAACAGTGGCAAGGACAGCAAGGCGAATCGTTCCCGCCGCGAGGCGTTCCGTTTCCCAACCGTCTTGCGAAGCATCTTTGACCGGCTAGACGAATCGACTATTGAGAGTTGGAGCGAGGCCGAGTGGGAGGAGTTCACGCTGCGGGCGCTTTGGGGAGTGTGCTGTCAGGGCGTCGCCAACACGCCATCGTTTGCCCCGACGACGCCGTCGTCGATCCGGCATCGCGATTTGCTGCTGGCGGCGACCGGAACGGATGCCGATCTGCTGGTTCACGATGAGTTGATCCGCTTCTGCGCCGCCTTCGTGGATCAGGGACTGGCTCGCTGGCCGTTGCCGCGACGCGACGACGGTTTCTTCCGTGCGTTCTCTGCCCTTTATGGTCAACCGGGTGGGCAACCCGCTCGCTGGCTGCGCGACGTGGGGAAGGAACTCCGTCGTTTGGAAGGCGAAGCGGTTCCGCCGTTGGAATCCATCCACGAATCGCTGGAGATTCTCGGCGTTCCCAAGTCGGAGTGGTACGATTACCTCGCCGCCACGCTGTTGGCCCTGCGCGGCTGGGCCGGCATGATTCGGCAGATGGAACTGCGCGGCGACCGAGTGGCCCATCCCGCGCCGAAAGGGAGCCTGTTGGAATATGTGGCCGTGCGGCTGATTCTGGATCGCTTCGCGCTGGCCGAGACAGCCCGGCAGACGCTCGATTTCACGAAACCGTTGCGCGACCTGCGGGACGAAGCCGGCAAGCGGCTCAACCTGTCGTATCCGCCCGCTGTTGAGCCACGCGCTTTTCTCGTCTTCCAACTTGCGCAGGTGTTCGGCTGGACGCCCGAACGCCTGGTTCGTCTCCACGAACAAGAATGGAAAACCCTGCTGCGCGAGATTGAGACTTTTTCAACCTGGGAGAGAAGAAGGATTTTTCATCGCGCTTATGAAAGATGCTTGTGTACGCGCGCCTTGGACGCCATCGCCGCGCACGCCGCCCGACCGGTGATGCCAGCAGCTCGACCGCGTTTTCAGGCCATTTTCTGCATCGATGAACGTGAAGAATCGTTTCGCCGGCATCTGGAGGAAGTGGCCGACGACGTGGAGACCGAGAGCGTCGCTGGTTTTTTTCACATCGCCATGTATTATCGCGGCGCGGCGGACGCCTACTTCATCCCGCTCTGCCCGGTGGTAATTCGTCCTCAACAGTGGGTGGCCGAGCAAGTGGCGACGGACTGGCAAGAAGAATTTCAGCGCCGCGCGCGAACGCGGCGCCTGCTGGGAACGGTCTTGCACCAAATTCATGTGGGCACGCGGACGTTTGCCAGTGGCGCCCTTCTGACCGGCTCTCTCGGCGTACTGGCGTCCTTCCCTCTCGTGGCCCGTATCCTCTTCCCCCGTTTGACGGCGCGGATTCGCCAACTTTTCGGCGGCTTCGTCCGGACGCCGCCCCAGACCCGCTTACAACTAGAGCGCGGCGACAAGACCGCTGGCCCCGACGACGGCCTGGGGTTCAATGTGGACGAGATGACCGACGGGGCGGAAAAATTGCTGCGCGACCTCGGGCTGACTTCCGGGTTTTCGCGCCTGGTGTTGCTGATTGGCCACGGTTCGGAGAGCCTGAACAACCCCTACAATTCAGCTTACAACTGCGGTGCCTGCGGAGGCGCGGCCGGCGGTCCCAACGCCCGCGCCATGGCGAGCATCCTCAACACCCTAGGCGTCCGCGAACGACTGGCGCAGCGTGGACTGCTTTTACCCGAAGATACGGTTTTTGTCGGCGGTTGTCACAACACCTGCACGGATACCGTCCTGTTCTTCGATGAGGATCGGATACCGTCGTCGCATCGCGAGGATTTCGCGGCGGCGCAGGCTAACCTGGAGACGGCTTGTGAACGCAACGCTCACGAACGCTGCCGCCGTTTCCTGGCCGCCCCCTTGAGCCTGTCCTTCTCGGCGGCACGCCATCATGTCGAGGAGCGAGCGGAAGATCTGGGCCAAACGCGGCCGGAGTGCGGCCATGCCTCCAATGCCCTGTGCATCGTTGGCCGACGCCGGACGACCCGTGGCTTATTTCTGGATCGACGCGCGTTTTTGACTTCCTACGATCCGGCGCAAGATGACGCCGAACACACGATCTTGACGCGCGTGCTGCAAGCCGTCTTCCCCGTCTGCGCCGGCATCAACCTGGAATATTATTTCTCCTACGTCGATAACACCGGCTGGGGCAGCGGCACGAAACTGCCGCACAACATCGCCGCCCTGGTCGGCGTCATGGATGGCGCGGCCAGCGATCTGAGGACCGGCCTGCCCTTGCAGATGGTCGAAATTCACGAACCCGTTCGCCTCCTCAACATCATCGAGACGACTCCCGAGGCGATGCTCACAGTGTTGGCTCGCGACGAGAGCATTAGCCGATTGTGCCGCAATGGGTGGGTCCGCCTCGCCGTGCTGCACCCCACGACGCGCCAACTCAGCATCTACCAAAACGGGCGATTTCAGGACTACCAGCCGCAAACCGCGACGCTGCCTGTGGCCGCTTCCTCGGCCGACTGGTATCGCGGCTGGCGCGACCATTTGGAGTTTGCCCACATCGAGTCGCGTGAAACCATCGGGGCCGGGGGAGAGGAACAAGGCCATGCCTGAGGTTATCGAATTGATGTCGGGGCTGGGCATGGTGGTAATCGCCGCCCCGATTTTGCTGGTGTTCTTCCTCGGCATCTGCTCCTTGCTGGATCGCCGGCTGACCGAGGCCACGATCGTCAAATCGATTCAGGCCGCCATCGTCGTCGGCCTGTTGGCGGCCCTGGGCGTCCTGATACTGATGCTCGCGCAAGATACGCGGCATGTGGTCGTCGAGGTCGGCGAGTGGGTGAAGATGGCCGGCTTCCATGTGACGGTCAAGTTTGTGTTCGATCGACTCTCGGTACCGTTCGCCATTCTGTCGTTCATCGTCTCCGGGACCATCGCCTCGTTCGCCACACGCTATATGCACCGCGAACGCGGCTACAACCGTTTCTTCGTCCTCTACGCCGTGTTTCTCGCGGGCATGATCGTGGCGTCGCTGGCCGGCACGATTGAGACGCTGTTTCTGGGTTGGGAACTGGTTGGTCTCTCCTCCGCTTTGCTTGTCGCCTTTTATCAGGATCGTCTTGGACCGTCGCGCAATGGCTTGTGGATCTGGTGCGTCTACCGCGTCTCGGACGCGGCGCTGCTGCTCGCGGCCGTGGTGCTGCACCACATGACCGGCGAGGGCGATTTCGATCAACTGCTCGGCGCGGGGCCGTGGCCGGAGGGGCAGGCGTCGGCGTCCGGTGCGCAAGCGTTCATCGTCGGCATCCTGTTACTGATCGCCGCCGCCGGCAAATCGGGACTGATTCCTTTTTCCGGCTGGCTGCCGCGGGCGATGGAGGGACCGACGCCTTCGAGCGCCATCTTCTATGGCGCACTCTCCGTCCATCTGGGAGCATACTTGCTGCTGCGTGTCAGCCCGTTGTTGGAATGCTCGCTTTGGCTGGGCGCGGTGATCGTCGTTCTTGGTCTGAGTACAGCGGTGCTGGCCTACCTGATCGGCAGTGTGCAGACCGACATCAAGGCCGCCCTGTCCTTCGCTTCGCTGTCGCAGGTCGGCATCATCGTTGCCGAAATCGGTCTCGGTTTTCGCTACCTCGCTCTCGTTCATCTACTCGGCCATGCGTGCCTGCGTACCCTTCAATTCGTGCGAGCATCGTCCCTATTGCACGATTATCACGCGCTGGAGAATGCCATCGGCAAGCACTTGCCCCACGCTCCCTTCTTCCCCCTCCGCTGGGTGGGCACTTTCACGCGCGCCTCGATTTATCGCCTGGCCCTGGATCGCGGCTGTCTCGATTCATGGTTGAAGATGTGCATCGTCGCTCCGTTTGTTCGCTTGTTTCTCTGGTGTGATGCGAGGGAACGTGGCTGGACAGATTTCCTCACCGGCGCTCAATCGCGTGAGTCCAGCGAAGTCAAACCCATCCCTACGGGAATTGAAGAACTGACATGAATCCGTTGCCGATGCCCTGGTTGGAAGCCGCCATCCTTGTCGCCGTGGCCGGCGCCCTGAGCATCTCCCGGTTGCACAACCTCAACCGCGCCTGGCGTTGGGGTGTGGCATTCACCGGCGTCGTGTTCGCCTGCACGCTGTTGGCGTCATTGGGCTTCTATCTGGGGGTTCCAGCCGAATCGGACGCCGGCTGGAGTCTGCAACAATACCTCTTCGGCCGCTCGTATCTCGGCCTCGACAACCTGAACGCTCCCCTGGTGCCGGCTGTGGCGCTGCTGCACTTTTTGACTGCCCTGGCCACGGCGCGAACGAAGATGCGCAGCTTCTCACTCACTTGGTCGTTGACCGCCGAGGCCATCCATCTGGCGAAGTTTGGCAGCAAGGCTCCGACCGTCCTTGTCACGCTTCTGGCGGTCGGCGCTCTGCTGCCGTTGGTCGAGTTCGTGAACCGCCGCCGACCATTCCGCCTGTACGCGCTGCATATGACCCTGTTTATCGGGCTGATGCTGATCGGCTGGTACTTCCTTGTCTCGGCCAACGGCGACGCGACACGGACCACCATGGCGACGGTGGCGCTGCTGGCCGCCGTACTCATCCGCTGTGGCGTCGTGCCCGTCCACTGCTGGCTCACCGATTGGTTCGAGCATGCCTCATTTGGCATCGCCATCCTGTACGTGATCCCGCTCTCCGGCGTTTACGCGGCGATCCGTCTCGTGTTGCCCATCGCCCCGGACTGGGTGCTGCACGGTATCGGCCTCGTCTCGCTCGTCACCGCCGTTTACGCCGCGGGAATGGCCCTTGTCCAGTATGAGATTCGCCGCTTCTTCGCCTATCTCTTCCTCAGTCACGCCTCGCTTGTGCTGGTCGGCCTGGAAGTGCATACCGCCGTCTCGCTGACCGGCGCTCTGTCTCTATGGTTCTCGGTGATCCTGTCACTGGGTGGTTTCGGTCTGGTATTGCGGGCCTTGGAAGGACGTTTCGGTCGTTTGTCGCTGATAAAGCATCACGGTCTGTACGAACACTCGCCGACGTTGGCCGTGTGCTTTCTGCTGACGGGGCTGGCGAGCGTCGGCTTTCCGGGAACGCTGGGTTTCGTCGCCACGGATCTGCTGGTGGATGGCGCCGTCATGGCCAACCTCTTTGTTGGACTCGCCGTGATCGCGGCTGCCGCGCTCAACAGCATCGCCATCGTGCGGGTTTACCTCCTGCTGTTCACCGGCGCGCGGCACACCTCGACGGTGTTGCTGGAGATTACGTTGCGGGAACGGATTGTGGTTTTGACGCTGGCGGCTCTCATCCTCGGCGGAGGTTTGTTCCCTCAGCCGGGCGTTTCCTCACGCCGACGAGCCGCCGATGAGATCTTGGAAGAGCGCGCGAATCATTCCGCCCTTCCGGGATGACTCTTGAGGGGTCCGTTACAACTCATCTGGCTTCCGCGAAGTTGTTACTCTCGTCTCGATGAATGCTGCGGAGGAGTTCAAGGGCGTGGTCCGAGGTGACGAAGTAGAGGTTATTCTTGCCCACGCGCCGGAAGCCGACCAGAGACGCCATGCGCATCAGCATCAGGTGATGGCTGACGGTGGTCTGCGTCTGACCGACGGTCGCGCACAGCGACGACACGCTCAACGGCCCGTGTTCCGCCAGCAGGAGCAGTAGACGCAGGCGAATCTGTTGAACGACAATAGAAATGTCCGGTCTTAACGCAATAGAAATGTCCTCCTTGCTCAGGCCAAGGAGGAACCATGTCTATCAGCGTACTTTTCCCCGACCGGATACCCATGAGCCAGAAGGAACGCGATGTCCTCAAAATCATGCACGCTGTCCTACGCGGCGAACGAACCCAGGCCGAGGCCGCAAGACTGCTCGACAAAAGCACACGACAGGTCCGACGCATCCTGCGGCGACTCCAAGCCGGCGGCGATGCTGCTATCGTCCACGGCCTGCGTGGCAAACCGTCCAACCACCAGCCCGACCCCAAGCTCCGCCAAGCCGTCCTGGCTACCTACCGTCAGCACTACGCCGATTTCGGACCCACCTTCGCCAGTGAGAAGCTTGCGGAGCAAGGCTTGTGCGTCGACGCCCAAACGCTCCGCCGCTGGCTGATAGCCGAGGGACTGTGGCAACGGCAACGCCGCCGCGAAACGCATCGCAGCCGTCGCCCACGCCGCGCCTGCTTTGGCGAGTTGGTGCAGATGGACGCCTCGATCCATGACTGGTTGGAGGGACGCGGTGAGGAAGTGGTCTTGATTAGCATGATTGACGACGCCACCAACCGCATCCTGGCTCGCTTCTATCCCGAAGGCACGGTGCAAACGCACATGGATCTGTTGGGCCGCTGGCTGCGACGCTACGGCCGTCCGCTGGCCTTGTACACCGATCGGCACAGCATCTTCGAACCGCAGGATAAAGGACGTGCCTTGCCCGATGCGGTGACGCAGTTCGGCCGAGCTTTACAGGAGTTGAGCATCGAACTGATCTGTGCCCACAGTCCGCAAGCCAAGGGACGCATTGAGCGGAGCTTCGGCACCGCCCAGGATCGCTGGGTCAAGGAACTGCGTCTGGCCGGTGTGGCTACGGCACGGCGATCCTGAGTATTCAAGAGGAGCGTGTGGTGTCCAACGACTACACGGTGCGTTTCCAGAACCGCTTTTACCAACTGCTGCCGCCGGTGCATCCCGGTCAGCGTGGTGGTCGGGTGGTGATGGAAAAGCGTCTGGATGGGAGTTTAGCGATCCGCTTTCGGGATAAGTATTTAGCGTATCGCGAAGTGCCGTCGGGAGGCTGTGCTGGGGGCTCTGCCCCCAGACCCCCGGAGTTTACCGCTTCAACGGCCGACGCCAGGGAGCAAGAGAAAGGCCAGACCTCGGGTAAGGAGGCCCGGCCCGGTGGCGTACAGCCGGTCGGCGGGCGCTCGGGTCGCACTCCTGCGGAGCCCTATCCTCCCGACGACGCTGCGAACCATAGCGAGAAGAAGCGGTATCGTCCAGCCGAGGATCACCCGTGGCGGGAAGGCTTCCGACGGAAGAAGTGACAACGTCCGGACAGCGGACATTTCTAATGTCGCCAAAATGCGGACATTTCTAATGTCGCCTGACATAGACGCAGGCGAATCTCGTCGCCGAGCATCTTGAAGACTTGCGCCGACTGGGGCAGGGATAACTGTGGCGGCGGCGTCGCTGCCATCATTCCTCCGAGGTACAAGGTAGAAAATCGTGTTGTGGTATTTATCCCTATCTCAATAGTGCAGGCGGCACATGATAGTCCAACAACAGGGGAAGACTATCTTCCGTTCCTTGCCGAAAGTTGTCGTCCATCAGACGCAGCTTCGCCGAGGCCCCACACAATCTCGCATCGCCGAGAACCTGCTCCGCAAGTGGAAAAAAGCCCTCGATGCTCAAGACGGCCAAGCCTTCCCCGGCAAAGGCAATCGCCCTACCCTCGAAGAAGAACTACGCCGCTTGCGGGCCGAGAACAAACGGCTCCAGATGGAACGCGATATTTTAAAAAAAGCGACGGCCTTCTTTGCCAAGGAGTCGCTGTGAAATATCGCTTCCTCGACGAACACCGTCGGCAGTGGCCGGTGCGGTTGATGTGCCAGGTGTTGCAGGTCTCTCCCGGCGGCTACTACACCTGGCGGGAACGCCCCACCAGCGCGCAACAGCAGCGGCGTGAGACTCTCGCCGTTGAGATCGAGACCATCCACCAGGAGGTCAAGCAGCGTTACGGCAGCCCCCGCATCCATGCGGAACTGCGGGCACGCGGCCTGGGCTGCTGTGTCAACACGGTGGCCAAACTCATGCGTCAGCACGGGATTGCCGCCAAAACTAAGCGGAAGTTTCGCTGTACCACGGACTCCAACCACGATCGACCCGTGGCAGATAGCATCCTGGATCGGCAGTTCGAGCGGACGGCGAACCAGGCATGGCTGGCGGACATCACCTACATCCCGACGCGGGAGGGCTGGCTGTACCTGGCGGCCGTGGAGGATCTGTGCTCGCGGCAGATCGTCGGCTGGTCGATGAGCGAACGGATCAACAGTCGGCTGGTGATCGATGCGTTGGAGATGGCGGTGACGCGACGCTTGCCCGGTGAAGGTTTGGTGGCGCACTCGGATCGCGGCAGTCAGTACGCCAGCGACCACTACCAGCGGTTGTTGGAGCGGCACGACATCATCTGTAGCATGAGCCGGCGAGGCAACTGCTGGGACAACGCGCCGATGGAAAGTTTTTTCGCCTCGTTGAAGAAAGAGACAACAAAAACCGCCTGTTTGCACACCCGTTGCCGACATCCCTACAACAGACCCTGTCCTTGTCTGTCCGTGGGCGCTGCTCGAACTGGCGAGCTGGTGCCGCGGTCAACTGAGTACCAACGGAGGATCCGTATCATGCCTCGATCCCAAGCCGACACAACTCCCCCCCGCGCTTGACGGCTCCCCTCACGCCGCCGATCCCCTGCTGGGAGAACCTGCCGCCACGTCATCGCGAGGAACTGTTGCGGATCCTAAGCCGGATGCTGACCGAGCGCATCGATCACACGCACAGCGTCGCAAAAGGAGGTGACGCATGACCCCCATCGATCCGCCTCTCCCCAAGGTACGCGCTCGTCATCGGGATCGTCTCGCGATCGTCTATGTCCGCCAATCCACACCTCACCAGGTCGCCGATCATCGTGAATCGGCCGACCTGCAGTACCAACTCCGACAGCGAGCCGTCAGCCTCGGTTGGTCCGATTCGCGTGTCTTGGTCATCGATGACGACCAGGGCCTCAGCGGCCAATCCATCGATAACCGGCCTGGCTTGCAGCGTCTGCTGGCAGAGGTTTCGCTGGGGCGTGCCGGTATCATCTTCGGGCGTGAGGTGAGCCGGCTGTCGCGGTCGAACAAGGATTGGCACCAGTTGCTGGAGCTGTGCGCGTTGTTCCAGGTGCTGATTGGGGATGCCGACGGCATCTACGATCCGACCGATTACAACGACCGACTTTTGCTCGGCCTGCGTGGCATGATGAGTGAGGCGGAGCTGCATATCCTGCGGACACGCCTGCACCATGGTAAGCTGAATAAGGCTCGCCGCGGCGAGCTGTTTACCTGTGTTCCAACCGGATATGTGCGCTCTCCTTTAGACGGAATTGCACGGGATCCCGACGAACAGGTCCGCGCTGTCATTGCCTTGGTATTCGCCAAGTTCGCCGAACTCGGCTCTGTGCCGAAGGTCAACGCCTACTTCGCGGCGCACGGACTTCAGCTCGGCGTGCGCCTTTACAAAGGCCCCGACAAGGGCCGGCTGGTGTGGCAGCCGGCGACGCGACGAGCGCTGTATGAGATTCTGCGGCACCCATTCTACGCCGGAGCCTACGTCTATGGCCGCTGCCCCGTCGATCCCCGGGCGAAGGCGAGCGGGCAGGCCAGGTCCGGCCGCCGGTCCGCCCCTCCCGAGGCGTGGCTCTGCTTGCTCAAGGACCGCATCCCAGCTTACATCGGCTGGGAGCAATATGAACAGAACCAGCGACGGCTGCGGGACAATGACCGTGGTCGGGGTGCCAGCAGACGAGCGACGGGTCGGGCACCGACGCTGCTCAACGGTCGGCTGAAATGCGGACACTGCGGATCCTCGATGGGAGCACGAAATGCGCGGCCGGGCGTCAACCCGCGCTACGCTTGCGACTATCTTCGTCTGGAGAGAAAAGGCCCGATGTGCCAGAGTGTGTCTGCCTCGGCGGTGGACCGCCTCATCGAGGAGCTGATCTTCCGGGCCGTGCAACCGGCGTCGGTGGAGCTGAGCCTGCGTGCCGCGGAACAAAACGAGCGGGACCGCGAACGCCTGCATGCTCACTGGAAGCAGCGCCTGGAGCGGGTTCAATACGACGCGGGCCTGGCAAAGCGGCGTTACGAAGCGGTGGATCCGGACAACCGACTGGTAGCTCGCGAGCTGGAGCGGCAGTGGGAGCAGAAGCTGACGGAACGGCGTCAATTAGAAGATGAATACGCTCGCTTTTGTCGAGAGCAACCTCGCCATTTGACAACCCAGGATCGAGAACGCATTGCCGCCCTGGCGCAGGATCTGCCATCCTTGTGGCAGGCGGCAACGACGACGGGCGCGGACCGACGCGCGATTGTGCGTCAGTTGATCGACCACGCGGTTGTCAAGCGGCAGGGCGTTGGCGAAGAGGTCGAGGTGGTGGTGCATTGGCGGGGCGGCTGGGAGAGTCGGCACCAGGTGCATCAGGGGTTGCGGCGCTACGACCAGCTTGGCCATTATGCGGACTTGCGTGCCCGTGTGACGGCCTTACGCGGCAAGGGACAGACCGGCGAACAGATCGCGGTAGTGCTCAATGACGAGGGCTACCGGACGCCGCGGGGCGGAGCCTTTACGGGTGACCGCGTGCGTCGGCTATTCATGCTCTTGGGTTTGACCGGTGTTCCGGCGGGAGCAAGCGGACCGGAGGGACTGCCCGGCCCAGACGAATGGTGGCTCCCGCAGCTCGCAGCGGAGTTGGGCGTGAAGCCGATCGTGGTGCATCGCCGGCGTTGGTCGGGCTGGGTACATGCCCGACAATTACCGGGCGAGAACGGTCGTTGGATCGTCTGGGCCGATGGAGAAGAACGACGACGCTTACGCCGCTTGCGGAAGCATGAGATCCAGAATCGTGGCCGAGAAACGCCCAAAGAGCTGCGTCAGCCGAAGGCACGCGGCAAGCAGAAGAAGCGAAGGAAGCAGTGAAACAACGCCTACTCGGAGTGATGTAAAATGACATCTCGTTCAAGAAAGAGTTGGTGCATCATGAGGACTACCAAACTCGGCAGGAGGCGCGAGCGAGTGTGTTCGAGTACATCGAAGTGTTTTACAATCGTGTGCGGCGTCATTCGGCCTTAGGCTACCTGGCT
>Ga0134126_10001921_pt1 | contig 26385 bp, 28 predicted proteins | sample KB31752_FD_96881 | JGI IMG/M metagenome (GOLD analysis project Ga0134126, IMG submission 96881) | Terrestrial soil microbial communities with excess Nitrogen fertilizer from Kellogg Biological Station, Michigan, USA - KB3-175-2 | ecosystem: Environmental > Terrestrial > Soil > Unclassified ... | reverse complement strand
TGAAGGAGCCGAAGATGCGCGCGATATCGAGTATGGAGGCAAGGTAGGGACTGTAGTACCCGTAGCTCAGCTGCGGCGTGTAGCTTGCCTCCATCGCCAGGTCGCTCGCCGGCCCCGAGGTCAGCGCCTCCACGATGGACGTGCTGTGGCCGTCATTGAGGATCAGCGACTCCTGGCCCTGCATGAGACAGGGCGCCTGCAGCTCCGGAATGCGGTCGAGGCAGGCCGCATTCACCTTGATCGCGAGGCTCCGTCCCAGAAGCGGCGCCAGCTCTTTCAAGCTGCCGGGCGCGCGCTCCTCGATGGAATGAACCGTGCGCAGGTACCTGTCGAGTCGCGAGCCGTCGAGCGTCGCCTGGTTGAGGTCCTGAGAGGTGCGCACGAATGCGCCCGGACGTCCCTGCACGGCGTTGATCAGCGTCTTCAGATCTCCGCCCGCCTGCGGAGCGAGGAAGATCAGCACCTGCTCCGCGCCCTCGGGGACCGTGAGCTTCATGCCGTTTTGGGCGCAGCTCCTCTTCCAGGTCTCGCAGGCATGAAACCAGTCGCGCGGCGGTGGATTGGTGGCGCCGCGCAGAAAGCCGATGACGAGCAGGTAGTGTTGCGACTGGGTCGGCGGCAGGTCGGCTCGGATCCACAGACGATCGCCGGAAGCGAGGTTCGGCACCTCGGCGACCGGCAGCGTCTCGTGTCCGCGGCTCACCGTCACCTGTAGATCCGGTCCGATGAGATCGAAGGGCGCGATACCCGTGGCTGCGGCGAGCGCAGCCAGTGGGCACAGGAGAGCGGCGAGCACAGTCAGGCGAAGCAGTTGCATCGGTCTATTTTACGGCCGCAGGCGCGCAAGAAACCGGTCGATCGCAGCCAGTGCCTCCGGCTCATCGAGCAGCGGCACATGTCCCCGATTGACGACAGTGACCCGCTCGAGATCGGGTTTCTCGCGCTGCATGCGCTCGAGAGTGCCCTCGTTGAGGATGTCGGACCTCGCCCCGTGAATCACCAACATCGGAATCGCGTGCAGCCGCGCGAACAGCGGCCAGAGGCCGGCCGCTGCCGCAGGTGCCGCGCGCAGTGCATCACCGATGCGCGGATCGCAATCGAGCACGGGTACGCCGGCTGCATCGGCGCGGTAGCTGCGGTGCACGAGCATGGACCAGGTCTCGTCGGAGAGATCCGGCCAGGCATTCCCATAAACGATGCGTAATTGCTTCACCGCCTCATCCCAGCTTCTGACGGGCGGCAGCATCCCCGTGTAGCTCCTGATGCGATCGAGGCCCCTGGGGTCGACCTCGGGTCCGATGTCGTTGAGCACGAGGCCCGCCACGCGCTGCGCAGCCGCTGCACCGAGCAACATCCCGAGGAGCCCGCCGAGGGAGGTTCCGACGATCGCCACCCGCTCGAGGTCGAGCGCCTCGAGCAACCGCTGCAGGTCGGTGAGATACGTGCCGGGGTGATAGTTCTGCCACTTCGGATCGCGCGCCGAGCGGCCGCGGCCTCTCAGGTCGGGACAGATGACGCGATAACGCGCGGCGAGATGCGGCGCAAGGGCCTCGAAGTCCCGGCTGTTGCGCGTGAGGCCGGGCAGACACAACACCGTGAGGGCCCGCGGCGCATGCCGCACGCCGCGCGCGGGTGTATCGTAGATCCTGCAGTAGAGCTGCAGATTCTCGGCGGACGTCCAGTGCTCCTCCCGGTATGCGAGCGCCGTCATCGCTGTGGGCTTCGCCGGGCCGTGACCGGCAGATGACCGCCATCATGGCTCAGAGCCGGGCCGTGCATCGCCGCGGCGACCCACAGCCAGATCATGGCAAGAGCACCCGCAAAGAAGAATACTCCTGCGGCTCCGCCCGCCTGATGCGCCCAGCCGCCGATGATGCCGCCGGCGAAGATGCCGAGAAACTGCGAGCTCGAGTAGATTCCCGTCGCCGTACCCGTCGAGCCTGCCGGGGCGGTCCTGGTGACGAGCGAGGGCAGGCTCGCCTCCATGATGTTGAAGCCGGAGAAGAAGAGAACCAGCCCACCGAGCAGTAAGTACACATCCTTGCCTCCGACCGCCAGCATGATCTGACTCACCGCCATGGCTGCCACCGCACCGATCAACACGCCCTTCAGCCGCCGGTAGCGCTCCGCGGCGATGATGGCCGGCGCCATCACGGCGACCGAGACCAACAGCACCGGCAGATAGACCAGCCACTGATCACGGTCGCTCACGGCCAGCGTGCCGCGCAGGAGCGCCGGCACGACGAGGAAGCCTGCGGTGAGCATGGCGTGCAGCGCGAAGATGCCGAAATTCAGGCGCAGCAGCTCCGGGTTACGGAGGCTGGCACCGATCAGCGCCGGAACCGTCTCGGTCGCCCGCTGAGTCGGCAGGCGCCGCGGCGCGGGAACCACGAAGAGTGTGATCGCAATGCCGGCGACTGCGAGCAGCGCCATCAGCCAGAAAATCCCGGCGACGCCGACCCACCCCGCGACGGCCGGCCCGGTCACGATCGCGAGGAGGAAGGAGAAGCCGATGCTCATCCCGACGAGCGCCATCGCCTTGGTGCGGCTCTTCTCCGCAGTGAGGTCGGCGATGAGAGCGAGCACCACCGAGCCGATTGCCCCGGCGCCCTGCAGCAGCCGCCCGAGGATCATTCCACCAATGGTGGCGGCGCTCGCGGCGATCACACTGCCGATCCCGAAGGCGATGAGCCCGAGAACGATCATCGCCTTGCGGCCGATGCGATCGGAGAGCACTCCGAAAGGGATCTGCAGCAGGCCTTGACTCAGCCCATAGATGCCGAGTGCGATTCCGATCCGGTAGGGCGTGGCGCCGGCGAGATGGCGGGCGAAGTCCGCGAATACCGGGTACACCATGAAAAGACCCAGCATCCGCACGGAGAACACCGCCGCCAGAGACGCAGCGGCGCGCAGCTCGTGCTTTTCCATATCGCCCGTGAGCTTACTTCGTCAATACCGGTTTGGCCACGCGCAGCGCCGCGGCCGCGCGCTCCGCCTGCCTCTCGTGACCGAGCATGCGCGCCAGCACGACGAGAAATACGATGCCGATGACGAAGGCGCCGGGGATCCAGATGACCAGGCCGCCGAGCTGTTGGTCCGTGACGGGCGATATCGGCAGGAAACGCCCGCAGATCTGATACACGATGTAAAGATCGTGCGTGGAGAGGCTGAGCACCGCACCCACTACCATCATCGGCAGCATGACGATGCCGAGCATGAGAACGCGCCAACGCGGCTTCAGGCGCGCGAGCGGCCAGGGCCTCGGATCGAGGACGAGCCACCAGAACGGCAGATCGCAGAGCACGACGCTCCAGTTCATCGTCTTGTAGAGCCAGCCGCTGAGCATCACGTCGAAATGTACCGAGGGCCAGAGCCACAGGAGCAGGCTCGCGATGTACATGATCGTGGCCGTGAAGGGATCGAGCAGCAAGTGTGCGGGCACGCGCAGCATGCTCTTGACGGCGCCGAGCCTGCGACGGACGGCTGCCGGCAACCCACAGGCGAGCGCCGCGCCAGGTCCTGTCGCCACGAGCAGCGCCGGCCCCACATCATGGAGCACGAGATGCTGAATCCTGTGCACGAAGAACATGTGGCTGGCGTAGTAGTCCCAGCGGGTCTGCAGAGCGGCATAGACGAGCAAGAGCCCGAGACCGAAGACGAAGCGCCGGCCCGGCGACGTCGGCGGATCGGTGCGGGGCGCACCTCTCACGTAAAGGATCGCTACGAGCGCGACGCTGATGAGGACCGTCGGCGAGAGCTCCCAGGGGAGGAGCAGGAATAGAAGAGAATAGAAGGAGAGCGCCGGCATGGGGGGTGAGAGTCTACCTGAGCCACTCGTTGCTCGCCGCCGGCCGGCCCCTTAGACTCGATCTCGGCCAAGAGGCGCGCTCATGCAAGGCTCACTCTTTCGTTTCTACGTCCACGAGAACCACCGGCACCGCGGCCGTCTCGTCTGGGAATGGCTGCTCGAGCAAGGCAGCGCCCTCGGCATCCGCGGCGGCTCGGCATTCAAGGCGATGGCGGGATTCGGCCGCCATCACGTCGTGCACGAGGCGCGCTTCTTCGAGCTTGCCGGGACCCTCACCGTCGAGGTGGAGTTCATCGTCACCGAAGAAGAGGCAGTGAAGCTCCTCGACCTTCTGCACAGGGAGAAGGTGCGCCTCTTCTACGCCTATACGCCGACCTCCTTCGGCGTTCTCAATCCGGACGACGCCGACCCGCCGTCCATGGCGGATCTCAAGTAAGGAAGAGTTGCTTCAGCCCATGCAGGGCAAAACCGTCGTCATCACGGGCGCCACCTCCGGAATCGGCGCAGTCGCCGCAAGGCGCCTCGCCATGCAGGGTGCGCGCATCGTCATCGTTGCGCGCGACAGGCACCGTGCTCAGGACACGCTGCGCGATCTGCGCACGGCCGACTCCCGGCAGGCCCATACCGCCTTCTACGCCGATCTCTCCCGCCTCCGGGAGATGAAGCGCGTGGCGGCCGAGATCGCCGCCGCCGAGCCGCGGATCGATGTGCTGATGAACAACGCAGGACTCATCGCCTCGCGCAATCGCAGGACCGAGGACGGCCTCGAGCTGATGTTCGCGACCAACCACATGTCTTATTTCGTGCTCACCCACCTTTTGCTCGACCGCCTGCGCGCGAGCGGCGGCGGGCGCATCGTCTCGACGGCATCGGAAGCGCACCGGCGCGCGCAGCTCGACTTCGATCACCTCCAGGAGCAGAAGGGCTCGAGCGGTTACGGCGCCACCAAGCTCTGCAACATTCTTTTCACGCGCGAGCTCGCGCGGCGCCTCGCCGGCTCCGGCGTCACGGCCAACTGCCTGCACCCGGGGTTCGTAGCAACGCGGTTCGGCGATGACGCCGGGGGCGCACTGCGCACCGGGCTTGCGGTCGCAAAGCGCCTCTTCGCCCTCTCACCCGAGGAGGGAGCGCAAACCATGGTGTATCTCGCGACCGCAGCGGAGGTTGCCGGCTGCAGCGGCGGCTACTACGACCGCTGCGCCCTCGCCGAGCCTTCTCTCGCGGCGCAAAGCGCTGCGGATGCGCGCCGGCTGTGGGACCTCTCGGCCGACATCGCGGGCATCGCCGGTCAGGTCGCAGTCTCGGCGGGCTGAGCTTCCGGATTCGCGCGCGCCCCCGAGCGGTTGAGATTCCTGCGCACGAAGCGGATGTGTTCCCGCAGCTGATAGAGCTGCTCGGCGTGCGAGCCTGGAATCTTGCGCAGGATGACCGAGCGCTCGATCTCATTCAGGCGATCGAGGAGCGCCTCACGCCTCTCCGGTGTCAGGGGCTGGAGAGACTCGCGCTCGAGAGCCATGAGCTCGCCGTACCGGCGGTGAATGCGGCTGTTCACCCGCCACGCGTAGAGGTTCGGCAGATAGCGCAGGCCGGGGATCAATATGACTATGATGGGTACCAGCACCGCCGCGATGCGGGTCACCAGGCTCGCCAGCCGGAAGGGCAGATAACGGTAGGCGACGCTCCCGCCGCCGGACTTGTAGAAGCTCGCCGCTTCCGAATCCAGCGGGAAGGTGTAGGTATAGGTATTCGGAAATTCGTGGGCGTGTTGCAGTCGTGTCGGCCGCCCGTGTACCTGTTGGGCCGCCTGGATCAGCAGATCGCAGAGCGCCGGATGCAGATCCGAGTGCGCGATCAACTCGACTGCCGGGGCGAGCAGCGTAAGCGGCCTGCGCGGGAGGTTGGCGCCGAGATCGAAGGTGCCCGGCGGAATGGAGAGCTCGTGCAGATAGGGGAAAAGTCTCGCGTAGGCATCCGCTTGTGGGAAGTCGAACATGCGGACACCGCGGGTGTGCAACATCGCGCGAATCGTTGCCGGTGGCGCGGAATCGCCCGTGAGGAAGATCGCATCCGCTTGTCCGTCGACGAGCGCCTTGCGCGCGGCATCCCCGTCGAGGTCGAGCAGTTGCGTGTCCCCTTCCGTGCCGACCCCGATTCCGTTGCCACCGAGCAATGCCAACGCCAGGAGCCGTGTGCCGCTTCCTTCCTTGCCTATGGCTATGCGCTCGCCCTTGAGCTGCGACAGCCGCGAGATCCGTCGCCGTGCGCGATAGAAGATCGTGAGCGGCTGATAGAACATACTGCCGAGGGACACGAGATTCCGGGTGTCGACCCCTTGCTTCGCGGTTCCGGTTTCGGTGATGCCCGCCTGCACCAGCGCGATGTCGTAGCGGGAATGCGACTCGCTCAACCGATCGAGGTTTTGCAGGGAGCCCGCTGACGGGACGATTTTGAGCTTGATGCCGTTCTCGGCGAGGATGGCGCCGTAGCGCTCGGCGAAGGTCTCGAAGGAGCTGCCCTTGGGTCCGCCGCTCATGACGAGCGTTCGCGGCGGCATCGGCCGCACGAAGTGCAGCGCCAGCCAGATGGCGAGGCCGCTCGCGAGCAGGATGGGGCCGAGCGTGTGGGCGAGATCCGACCAGGAAATGCTGGTGATTTTGAGCGGCAGACGCAGCTTCGCCCCTGGGCGCCGGCGGGCATGGCCCGATTCTGGTTTCGGCTCCATACGTCCTTGATATTACATCAACCCCGACCGTACACGGGCAGCAGCGCTCCGGTCACCGCAGCCGCCTGCTCGGAGGCGAGAAAAGCGATCACCGCTGCGATGGCAGCGGGCGGTACCCAGCGCGAAAAATCCGCTTGCGGCATGTCGGCTCGATTCTGCGGAGTGTCGATGATGCCCGGCAGTACTGCATTGACGGTAATGCCGCGATCTTTCAGCTCCGCAGCCAGGCTCTCCGTCAGCTTGTGAACGCCCGCCTTGGAAGCCGTGTAGGCACCCATGCCCGGCCCTGCGGGCCGCGCTGCCGCGCCGGCACCCACATTGATGATCCGCCCGGCCGGGCTCGCGAGCAAACTCGGCAACGCCGCCTTGGTGCTCACCACGGCAGTCTTCAGATTGCTGGCGAACATCGCGTCCCAGCCATCGACATCGCCCTGCTCGAGAGTCTGCCAGCGAAATCCGCCGGCGATGTTGATGAGCGCGTCGATCGAGCCCAGCCTTGCGCGGGCTGTCGCCATTGCGGCGTTCGCGCTCATGAGCTGCGTCAGGTCGACTCCTCCCAACACGCAATGGGGCGCGGCGAATTCCGCCGTCACTGGCGCGGGCGGCTGGGAATAACCCACGAGAGCGACGGCCGCCCCCTGCTCGCGGAAGATGCGGGCGACTGCGATGCCGAGGTTGCCGAAAGCGCCCGTCACTACGACGGAGCGTCGGGAGGAGGAGCTCGAAGCCATGGATGTCACTCCAGCAGCGCGGGGAGCCGTCGTCTAATGATATCCGTAGCCTCCCGCACGATGCGATCGATGAGCTCCGCCACCGTCGGGATGTCGTGTATGAGGCCCTGCACCTGCCCGGCCCAGACGAGGCCCGCGTCGATATCGCCGCTCTCGAGCACCACCTTCCCCAGGGAGCCGCGCACGAGATGCGCCACGTCCTCGAACGTCGCGTCGGGGCGCTTGAGGATCTCCACGACCTTGTCGGAGACGCTGTTCCTGGCCACCCGGGCGGTATTGCGCAATGACTTGAAGATCACGTGAGTCGCACGTTCGTCATTCTCGACCAGCAGTTGCTTCACCCGCGGATGGATCGGGGCCTCGACCGTGGCGCAGAACCGCGTCCCCATGTTGATGCCATCCGCGCCGAGGCAGATCGCCGCCGCGAGACCCCGGCCGTCACCGAAGCCGCCCGAGGCGATCATGGGAATCCGCACCTGGTCTGCGGCCGCGGGAATGAGCACCAGGCCCGGCACATCGTCCTCGCCCGGATGCCCGGCACATTCGAATCCGTCGATCGAGATCACATCGACCCCCATGCGTTGCGCCGAGAGGGCGTGGCGCACGGAGGTGCACTTGTGGATCACGGTGATTCCGTGCGCCTTGAAATCTTCGACGTGCTCGCGAGGGTTGTGGCCCGCAGTCTCGACGATCCGGATGCCGCTCTCGATGATGACGCGACGGTACTCGGCGTAAGGCGGCGGGCTCATCATCGGCAGAATGGTGAGGTTGACCGCGAACGGCTTCCCGGTCATGGACCGGCAGCGCTCGATCTCCTGCCGCAGCGCCGCCGGAGTCGGCTGTGTGAGCGCCGTCAGGATCCCGAGTGCGCCTGCGTTGGAAACGGCGGCGACCAGCTCCGCACGGCCGACCCACATCATGCCACCCTGGACGATGGGATGCTCGATGCCGACCAGCTCTGTGAAGCGAGTCTTCAGGCTGAGTTACGTGAAAAGCAGGTGGATTCCAACGAGTATACGCATTCACGACGGGGGACTGAAGCCCTGCGCAAGAGTCTCGCGCAAGTGCTCGATGACGCACTGCACCGCACGCGGTGTGCGCGGCGACCATGGCCTGATGGCCTGCAGCCGCTCCCCAAAAAATCCGACCGGCCGCCACTGCGGCAATACCGCCACGAGCTCGCGCGATGCCGCCCCGCTCCACGCCGTGAAATCGGGCAGCATGCCCACGCCCATTGCCGCTGCCGCGGCCTCGCGCAGGACTTCGCTGTTGTTGGCCCGCAGCGGCCCCCTCACCGGCACGCTCACCCGCTCGGCAACTCTGGCGCGCCGCTCGCGCCGCTCGAACGACCAGGTGGGTGAGCCCCCATCGCGCAGGTAGAGCAGGCACGCGTGGCCCGCCAGCTCGCTGGGATGCTCAGGCGTCCCACGCCGGGCCAGGTACTTCGGGCTCGCGAGCAGCACCGAGCGGGTCTCACACAACACGGTGGCGATGTGAGACTCCGGCACCCGGCTGGCGTGGCGCACGGCGAGATCGAAGCCCTCCTGAGTCAGGTTGACGAATCGATCGTTGAGATCGAGCTCGAGGCGCAGCTCCGGATAGCGCTCGAGGAGCCGCGGAATAGCCGGTGCGAGGTGCTGCCGTCCCAAGGCCACGGGCGCCGTCATGCGGACCAATCCGCGCGGTGCACCGGCGAGATCCCTCACCCCGGCGATCCCCCGCTCGATGTGCAGGAAAGAGGCGCCTGTCTCCTCGACGAGCTGCTGCCCCGCGGGAGTGAGCGTGATCGAGCGGGTGGTGCGCCGGACCAGCGGCACACCGAGGACGCGCTCCAGGCCCTTCAACCGGATACTGACGGATGACTTCGCGATCCCGAGCCGGCGCGCGGTCTGCGTGAGGCTGCGCGTTTCGGCGATCACCGTAAGCATGTGGAGGTCCGGCAGCGCCGCCTCGAAGTCATGGGAGCTCATGGAAAATCATGCCTGATTGTTCAATTTATTGAACATTGTAATCGCCCCATGGTGATTCTCAATGCCTGCCGTCGCTCCTAGACTGCGATTCGGGCTTTCTTGGGACCTTTCCTCATGGCAACCGCACCCGTCTCGCTGGTCCCTTCCGGCAACGCCCTCGTCGGCCACTGGATCGACGGGCAACCGGTGCCTACCGACGCCGGCCGCACCCAGGACGTCTTCAATCCCGCAACCGGCAAAATCGCCCGACGCGTGGCCTTGGCCGATGCAGCCCTCGTGGAACGCGCGGTTGCAAGTGCGGCCGCGGCATGGCCGGCTTGGGCGGACACGCCGCCCATCCGCCGCGCCCGCGTGCTCGGCCGCTTCCTCGGGCTGCTCAACGAGCATCGCGACGAGATCGCCGCGCTCATCACCGCGGAGCACGGCAAGGTGTTTGCCGACGCCCAAGGCGAGGTCATGCGCGGCATCGACGTAGTGGAATTCGCCTGCGGCATCCCCCAGCTCCTCAAGGGCGACTTCACCGACCAGGTCTCGACGGGCATGGACAACTGGACGCTGCGCCAGCCTCTCGGAGTGGTCGCGGGCATCACGCCCTTCAACTTTCCCTGCATGGTCCCCTGTTGGATGTTTCCCGTGGCCATCGCAGCGGGGAACAGCTTCGTGCTCAAGCCGAGCGAGCGCGATCCCTCCACCTCGCTCCTGATGGCGGCGCTACTCGAGCAGGCCGGGCTGCCGCATGGGGTGTTCAATGTCGTGCAGGGCGACAAAGTCGCCGTCGATGCGTTGCTCCAGCACCCGCAGGTAAAGGCCCTGAGCTTCGTCGGCTCGACGCCCATCGCGCGGCGCCTGTACGCACGCGGCGCGGAGCTCGGCAAACGCGTGCAGGCACTCGGCGGCGCGAAGAATCATCTGGTCGTCATGCCGGACGCCGACCTCGAGCAGGCGGTCGACGGCCTGATCGGAGCGGCCTACGGATCGGCTGGCGAGCGCTGCATGGCAATCAGTGTCGCCGTACTGGTGGGCGACGTCGCGGATCGGATCGTTCCCAGGCTCGCGCAGCGCGCCCGCGCCTTGCGGATCGGAAACGGCATGGATGCGGGTGTCGAAATGGGCCCGGTCGTGAATCGTCAGGCGCTCGAGCGCATCGCAGGCTACATCGATATCGGCGTACGCGAGGGCGCGCAGCTGGTCACCGACGGCCGAGGTCTCAAAGTGCCCGGATACGAGGGCGGCTTCTTCCTGGGCGGCACTCTTTTCGACCATGTCAGACCGGAAATGGCCCTATACAAGGAGGAGATCTTTGGTCCGGTGCTGAGTTGCGTACGCGCCAGAGACCTCGGTGAGGCCATCAACCTGATCAACTCTCACGAGCTCGCCAATGGCGTCGCCTGCTACACCCGCGACGGGAGCGTGGCACGCGAATTTGCGCGACGCATCGAGGTCGGCATGGTAGGCATTAATGTTCCCATTCCCGTTCCGATGGCCTGGCACGGCTTCGGCGGCTGGAAGAGCAGCCTCTTCGGCGACATGCACGCCTACGGTGAGGAGGGTGTGCGCTTCTATACGCGCCAGAAGTCGATCATGCAGCGCTGGCCCGGCAGCGCGCAGCGGGGTGCCGAGTTCGCCATGCCGACCGCGCGCTGAGGCTCTCCTTCGCGCGGCTCGAGACCCTCAGGCGGGCTTGCGCCTGATGAGCGCGGAGCGCACGCACTCGCAGACGATCTCGTCTCTTTGGTTGATCGCCCGGTGCTTGAAGGTGACGATCCCCGCGTTGGGACGTGAGCGGCTCTCCCTCAGGCTCACTACCTCGGTTTCGGCGCGGATCGTATCGCCGATGAACACCGGCTTCGGCATGACCACGTGGTCGTAGCCGAGGTTGGCGACGAGCGTGCCCACTGTCGTGTCAGCGACGCTCAGACCGATCATCAGAGCGAAGGTGAACGTGCCATTGACCAGTATCCGGCCAAACTCGCTGGCCTTCGCCGCCTCGAGGTCGATGTGCAACGGCTGGGCGTTGTGCGTCATCGTCGAGAAAAGAAGGTTGTCGGTCTCCGTCACGGTGCGGCGGATCTCATGAGCGAGCCGGTCGCCCACCTGCCACTCATCGAACCAGCGACCTGCCATTCAGCTCCCCTTCTTCCCGGATGCGCGTGCGGCGAGCCTCAGCAAGGCTTGCGCACGCGCCAGATGCGGGCGATCGAGCATCGCACCCTCGTGAGCCACGACGCCGGTGGCTGGGCTGGCCGCAAAGAGATCGACGATCTCCTGAGCCGTCCTCACTTCCTCGGCGCTGGGTGTGAAGGCCTCGTTGATCACATCCACCTGCGCCGGATGGATGGCGAGCATGCCGCGAAAGCCGGAGCGGCGTGCCTGCTGCGCTCGCCGGCGAAGGCCGTCCTGATCACGGAAGTCGCCATGGATGGTCTCGACTGCGGCAACACCGGCGGCGGCCGCACCGAGGAGGCAAAAGCTGCGCGCCATTTCATAAGTGAAGGCATAACTGCCGTCGGCGTTGCGGTTGTAGACCGCGCCCACTGCATCCGCCAGATCTTCCGCCCCCCAGGTCAGGGCAGCCAAGCGCGGCGCGCCGGCGTAACTCCCGGTAGTGAACATGCTTGCCGCCGTCTCCGTCACGAGCGCGATCACTCCGGTCGTACCGGGCTCGATGCCGGCGACGACCTCCAGCGCGGACAAGTAGTGATCCAGACGTTCGACATCCGCCCGGCCGCACGACTTGGGCAGCATGATGCCCCCCGGACGCGATGGGACGATTGCCGCGAGGTCAGCGAGCGCGTGCGGCCCCTGCAATGGATTGATACGCACCCAGAGCCGCGAGCGGTCAGCAGGCTGCGCCGCGAGGAATGCGGAGGTACGCACGCGCGCCGCCGGCTTCTCGGCCTCAGCCACCGCATCCTCCAGATCGAAAAGGACTACACCCGCGGCACCCGCGGTCGCCTTCTCCATCTTCCGCTCGCTGTCACCCGGGGCGAACAGCCACGAGCGGATATCAAGGCATTGAGTCACGGCAGCCATTTTTGGATTTTACACGCGTGGACGAGAGCCGGGGCTCAGGGGTGGGACGGATCGCGCCCGCTGGCGATCACCTTGCAGTAGGACGGCAGCGGCAGGCCGCGGACATCGCCGTCCGTGCCGGCCGTCCACGCGGCGGCGTGCCGCCAACCCGGAAGCCGTATCTCGACGGATAGCCTGACATCCGCGGCAGACTCCCCCAGCGACACCTCATACGTGCCAGGTGCAATTCGCCAGCTTTCACCGGCCTCATCGAAGGTCGCGAGCAGCCGTGGGTCCACGGCGAGCGAAAGTCTCGCCGAGGTACCCGGCACCAGGCTCACCTTCGACCAGCCTGCCAGTCGCCTTGGCGCCTCCCAGCCCCCGGCCTTGGGTCCGACATAAACCTGCGGCACCGCAGCTCCTGCGCGAGTGCCGACGTTCTTGACTTCAAACGACACCACCAGCCGGCGATTCTCGAGGTGCGCCTGCAAGGAGCCATAGTCGAAGCGCGTGTACGAGAGTCCATATCCGAAGGGGAACAACGGCTTCAGGCCGTTACGGTCATACCACCTGTAGCCCACCGCGGCGCCCGCTCGATATTCGACTCGGAATGGTTGGCCGGGCGGCTGGCCTGTTCCAGGAAGGCTGACATGCGGCAGTTGCTGCAGCGACTCGGGAAAAGTCACCGGCAAGCGTCCGGAGGGGTCGACCGAGCCAAACAGTACGTCCGCTATCGCCTCGCCACCACCGCTGCCCTGGTACCAGGTCTCGAGCACGGCAGCCACCTGCGACAGCCACGGCATGAGCACCGGCCCTCCCGTCTCCAACACCACGACCGTATGCGGATTCGCCGCCGCCATGGCCGCAATCAATGCATTCTGATTCCCGCTCAGGGTGAGCGACACATCCTGGCTCTCGGCGGCCCACTGGGTGGCGAACACGATCACCCGATCGGCCCACCGGGCCTGGCGTAGCGCCTCGCCGATGTCGCTGCCGGAGAGATAGCGGATCCGGGTCTGCGGGCTCTGGGCCATCAGTGCCGCGAGCGGGGGTGACGGCAGATACACCTCAGGTCCGGGCCAGCCCTTGGGTCCCGCATCCGGCACGGCATTTCCCCCGGCGGGATACACCGTGGAAGAGCCGCCGCCGGAGATCACGCCGCGGTCAGCATGACCCCCAACGATCAGGAGGCGCTTCGTCGTGTGCGCAAGCGGCAGGACCTCACCGGCATTCTTGAGAAGCACGATCCCCTGCGCCTCATCGGCCTCGGCGACACGCTCATCGGCGGCGGAGTCGATCGGCAGTGGAGTATCCCCGATCGGATGCTCCGCCAGCCCGACCGCGAACATCGTGCGCAGAATCCTCTTTGCCATCCCGTCGAGGCGCTGCTGCGGCACGCTGCCCGACGCGATTGCTTCCTCGAGCGGCGAGCCGAAGTACGGCTCGTGATCGAAAACCGCAGCCGACTCCTGGTCGAGGCCGGCAAGGGCGGCGGTTGCGGTGCCGTGCACCGCGCCCCAGTCGGACATCACGTAACCGGCGAAGCCCCAGTCCCGTTTCAGCACCTGCTCGAGCAGCCAGCGGCTCTCGCACGCGTAGATTCCGTTGATTCGGTTGTAGGCGCACATCACCGCACCCGGATCGCCCTGCTCGATCGCGAGCTCGAAAGCGAGCAGATCCGACTCGCGCGCCTCTCCCCGGTCGATGTCGGCGCTGAGGAGGGTGCGGCCGCTCTCCTGGTCGTTGAGCGCGAAGTGCTTGATCACCGCGACCACGTGTTGCGACTGAATGCCGCGGATCGCAGCCCCGGCGATCGTGCCGGCCAGCAACGGATCCTCACCGGCGTACTCGAAACTGCGCCCGCCGCGCGGCTCGCGCACCAGATCCACACCGGGACCCAACAGCACGTTGAATCCGGAGGCGCGCGCTTCGGCCGCGATCATCGCGCCACCGCGCTCCGCGAGCTGCGGGTTCCACGTCGCCGCCGTGGCGAGCCCCGAGGGCAGAGCCGTCCGCTCCCGATAAGCGTCGCTCGAGGCGCCCTGTGTGGCGACACCGAGGCCGGCGTCGGTCTCCCATTGCGGCGCAATGCCGAGGCGGACGATCCCGGGCACATACCCCGCAGAGCCCATCCGTGCTGCCGGCGGCGGGCGATAGGATGCGTCCGGCTTGGGGGAGCCGAAATACCCGAAAACCAGCGACAGCTTTTCCTGCGGGCTCATCGCCTTCAGGGCGAGCGCCGCGCGCGCATCCGGCGATAGTGTCGGGTCGAGCCAAGGGCGTGTTGCGCCTGCGGCCGTGGCGGACTCCACGCAGAGCGCAGCTGCCGCCAGGCACAGCAGAGCGAGGGCAGCCGGCCTCAAGCGCGAGTCTTCCTCTCGGGCAGCGCCATCATCGCAGTCATTCCCGGGCCCGCAGTGGCAGCTCGAGTATCGCCCGCCGGCGCAGCCAGAGGCTCGGACGATAGCGGTCCGAGCCGGTAATCTCCTGAATCTCACGCAACATGTCATGAACCCGTTGGGGTCCGAGCCACTCACCCCATTCGAAGGGCCCGCGCGGATAATTCTGCGCGAGGCGCATCGCGACATCGATGTCCTCCGGCGTGCCGATGCCCATCTGCGCAACCTCGCAAGCGAGGTTCACGATCATGGCGAGAATCCGCGGCGCCACGAATCCCGGCGAATCCCTGACAACCGCCACCGAGAGCCCCGTTGCGCGCAGGTAGGCGGCGAGCCTCTGCGCCGCACCATCACCGCTGACGGGCGCCATCAGTGTCAGAAAGCTCTTCTCCATTCCCAGGAAATCCACCGCGACCACCCGTGCCGGATCCAGACGCAGCCTGGCGGCGGTCGTTGCCGCATCCTCACCGGCGGGACTCACCAGAATCAGCTCGGCTTGATCCGCCCCGACCAGCCGCACGCCCCGACCCGCGAGCAGCTCGAACCCGGAAGCATCCTCGGCGATCCAGGCGGTGACAGGCGGCCCCGCAGGCGCGACGCCGGTCCGCTCGCTCTTCGCGCTCGGTGCAGCAGGTCCGCGCTCACCATAGTCGTAAAATCCCCGGCCGGTCTTGCGCCCGAGGTGGCCCGCCATGAAAAGAGACTCGTGCAGCACGGTGGTCTTGAGGCGCGGGTCGTGTTGAAAGCCATCGTAGACCGACCGCGTCGCGGGAAAGTTGACATCGACTCCCGTCAGGTCCATGAGCTCGAACGGACCCATGCGAAAGCCCGCGGCCTCGCGCATGATCCGATCGATGGTCGCCACCTCGGCCACGCCTTCGTGGCGGATGTGCAGGGCCTCGGTGAGGTAGGCGCGCCCGAGAAGGTTCACCAGGAAGCCGGGTACGTCCTTGACTCTGACTGCCGTCTTCCCGAGGCGCTCTGCCAGCGCCAGGGCGCGCTGCAGGGTGCGCTCCGAGGTGTCGGCGGCGTCAATCACCTCGACGAGCCGCATGAGCGGCACGGGATTGAAGAAATGAAGTCCGCAGACACGCTCCCGGTGGCGGCAGGCGCGCGCGATGGCCGCGACCGGCAGCGATGAGGTGTTGGTTGCGAGCACGGTGTCGGCGGCGACGATATCCTCGAGCGCGCTGAAGAGCCGCTGCTTGGGCTCGAGCTGCTCGACGATCGCCTCGATGACGAGCTGCGCCGGCGCGAGCTCCTCGAGCCGCTCGGCCAGCGTCAGCCGCTGCTCGGCCTCGGTGGCCGCAGCGGCGGTGATCTGGCCCTTTTCCACGAGCCGGGCGATCCGCGCGTGAACCTCGCCGCGCGCTTTCTCGAGCGCAGCGCGATTGGAGTCGTGCAGGATGACTCTGAGCCCGGCCGTGAGCGCCGATTGCGCGATGCCCGCGCCCATGGCGCCTGCGCCCACGATGGCGAGGGTGTCGAGCGCTTCGGAGTGCTGCGGATCTGACATCTAACGGCCTTTGAATTCCGGCTTGCGCCGCTCGAGGAAGGCACGCATCCCTTCGGTGCGGTCCTCCGTGGCAAAGAGTGCCTGAAAGCTCTCGCCTTCGAGGCGCAGCGCCACATCGAGCGGCAGGTCCGCCCCGCGGAGCACCACCTGTTTGATGGCCGCCACCGCGATGGGCGGCAAGGCGGCGATGCGCGTCGCGATCTCGAGCGCGTGCGGCAACACTCGGGCATCCGCCACCACCTCCGACACGAGTCCGAGTCGCAGCGCATCGGCTGCACTCAATAGATCGCCCGTGAGCAGTAAGCGCATGGCGGCGAATTTGCCCACTGCGCGCACGAGGCGCTGCGTGCCCCCGGCGCCCGGCATGATCCCGAGCTTGACCTCCGGTTGCCCGAGCTTTGCGCCTTCCCCCGCAATGATGATGTCGCAATGCATGGCGAGCTCGCAGCCGCCCCCGAGTGCAAATCCGTTGACCGCCGCGATGATGGGCCGGCGATAGCCCTCGAGGGCTGCCCACGCGGCTCGCGATTTCGCAAATGCCTCATCCGTCGGCGTGCGGGCCGCGAGCTCTGTCACATCGGCACCGGCGGCGAAGGCTTTCTCGTCCCCGGTGATGACGACGCAGCGCACGGAATCGTCCGCGGCCAGCTCCGTGAAATGCGAGGCCAGGTTTTCCCGCACCGCCATGTTGAGCGCATTCAGGCGGTCCGGGCGGTTGAGCCGCAGCACCGCGACGCCCGCGACCGGCCGCTCCAGCAGAACTACCGACATCGGGTTTCCTCGAAGCCTGAGCGATTGCGCCAAGCGTAGGCGGTGGTCAGGCCGCGGGCAAGCTGCCGTGGTGGCAGCGGAGCGGCACGCTCAGTCCGGCCGTCCGCGCTCGATTCCGATGACTCTCAGTCCTGCATGGTCGGCGCCATAGCGCTTGTTCAGGAAGATCAGCACGGAGGTGAAGGCCTCCGTGGCTGCCGAATTCGCCAACGAGCCGCCGTGAAGCGCGGCAAGATCCATCTGCGTGAGGAGCGCGACCACGGCCTCGCGGCTCGCCTTGTCATCGCCGAACACGAGGATGTCCCCGATCTCCTGGGCAGAGGCACCGGATCCCAATCGGGCCGCGGCAACGGTATGGAGGGCCGAGACCACACGTACATCCGGTCCCAGCTCCTTTTGCGCTCGAACGGCCGCGCACCCCTCGGGCGGCAGCTGCACTCGGGCGACCCGCGGAGGTACCAGAGGTACGGTTGCATCGATCACGATCTTCCCCTGCGCGGCCTCGCGAATCGCGCGCAGCGTCTCCAGTTGACTGCCGAACGGGACGGTGACCGCGATCAGGTCGGCAGCCTGGGCTGCCGCGGCATTCGAAGCCCCGGTCACCCTGGCGCCGGCATTCTGCGCGCGCAGCTCCGCAGCCGCAGCCTCGGCCTTCTCCGCGGTGCGCGAGCCGATACATACCGCAATGCCGTGCCGCAAGGCGCGGACGGCCAGTCCACGGCCGAGCGCGCCGGTGCCGCCGATGATCGCCAGGGACTTGGATGGCATGCGCCCTCTCCTACCAAGCGCCGTTCCCGATGGCTCGCCCTATTCGCCGGTGAGATGCCGATATTGCGCCTCACTGAGGGGCACCACGCTCAGGCGCCCCTGGCGCACCAGCGGTGAGTCGGCGAACAGCTTGGTTGCCTTGATCTCCGCGAGCGACACTGGCTTGGGCAACGGTTTGCCGGCCTTGATTCTCACCTTCGGCTCCTTCCCGTCCGACCCCTGCACCGAGATCACGCTGGCCGCGCCCACTGCGCTCTTTACGTCTCCGGTCTCGTAAATCACGAGCCTGTCGCCGGGACTCATGCCGCGCAGGTTCTTCAGCGCCACCGGGTTCGACACGCCATCCCAGATCGTCTCCTTGTCGCGCGACAGATGGGCAAACGAATACTCCGAAGGCTCTGTTTTCAGAAGGTAGTGAGCAGTCACGTTGACCTCCGACTCATCGGTTCAGAAACTCCACCATGCTTCCAGTCACGGCGACCGGCTGCTCGAGCGTCGAGAGGTGACCCGAGTCACGAATGACGCTCAGGCGCGCACCGGGGATTCCATTCGCGATCTCCTCCGCACGCTCGAGCGGCGTGAGCACATCCCCATCGCCTACGATGACGAGCGCCGGACAGCGGATGGCGGCCAAGTCAGGTCGGGAGTCCGGTCTACCAATGATCGCCCTCTGCTGGTGAATGAATCCGTCCACGCCCACTTCCTGTGCCATCGCGCGCACGATGCGGCGCAGGGACTCATCGCCCCAGCGGCGCGCGTGCACCAGCCGCGGGAAGAGCGTGTCCGTCACCTGGCCGAGGCCACCGCCGCGGACGGCCTCGATCTGCGAGCGCCGCTGCTCGCTCTGCTCCGGCGTGTCAGGACGCGCGCTGGTGTCGAGCAATATCAGCTTCGCGATTCTCTGCGGCGCCTGGCGCAGCAGCTCGAAGCAGATATAGCCGCCCATCGATAGCCCGGCGAGCGCAAATCGCGCGGGAGCGTCCGCGAGAATGCGGCGCGCCACGGCATCCATGCTGTCATCGCGCGTGTGCACGGCGACGGTCACCGGACCCAGCCGCCAGAGCTCCGGGATCTGCTCCGCATACAGCCGGGGTGAGGCCAGGAGGCCGGGCACCAGGACGATGGGTAGCGAGGGCGATGCAGTCATCTTCTGTCCTTCGGACAACGAGCGCGCATTCTACCCGCGACGGGCTGCCGACGGGCTGCGCCACACGCCGGCCGTGACTGCTCGAGAGCAGGTAAGATGATGCTGGGGTCCTACGGGGGCGGGTCGCGCGAGGCGTTCACTCTTGAGCAGACAGGCCAGCACCAGCGCCATGCACCCGGAGGATGAGGTTGCCTCGCAACCGGCTGACGAGTCGGCCCGTCTGCATCGCAAGCTCTCCGCTTTCGATGCGCTCCTTCTCACGCTGTCTTGTCTGTCACCCGTCTTCTCCGTATACGGTCCGGGCTCCGATGTCCTGCAGCACGCCGGTACCGGCGCGGCGGCGCTGTTCCTGATCGGCATCGGCGCGGCCGCCGTCTGGGGGACGGTGTACGCGGAGCTCGGTTCTGCCTACCCTTATGCAGGGGGTGACTACGTCGGCGTCGGCTCCATCCTGGGACCGAGCGCCGGCTTCGTGTGCCTGGCGCTCTGGGCAGTGGTAGTCCTACCGCTGAACGCCTACCTCGCGCAGATGGTCGCGGTATATGTTGCGGAGGCGATGCCCGGCGCGCCGCTGGAGCCCGTTACGCTCATCGCGATGTCCCTCGCTACCGCCGCGGCCCTCCTCGCCGTGCGCGCAGGGGCACTATTGACCGGCGTCTTTCTCGCGATCGAGCTCCTGGCGGTACTTGCGCTCATCGCGGCGGGTCTCTGGCATCCGTCCGGCAACCTCGCGGCGATACTGACTCATCCCCGCCTGCCGGACGCTCTCGGCCGTTGGGCACCCGTCGCCGCTGCGGCCATGGCCATGGGCGCCGTGAACACTGCCTTTGCCACGACGGGCGGCAATCAAGCCATTGCCTTCGGCGAGGAACTGATCGCGCCCCACCGCAACATGGGCCGCCTCATCCTGATTGCCTGCCTGACGGGCGCAATCGCAATCGCACTCCCCGTCATCGCAGTGGCCTGGAGCTCGGTCGGGCACCCCGCAATCTTTCGCAGCCCGGCGCCGCTGAGCGCTTTCGTGACGGCTCTGGCTGGACCGCTCGCAGGACGGGGATTGAGTGCTGCCGTCGCACTCGCGGTATTCAACGCTTTGATTGCGCAGTTGCTGTTCTCGGCGCGCCTTTTCTTCAGCTTCGGACGCGACGGGATCTTTGCTCGACGGATCAACGCCGCCCTCGCGAGCGTGCACGGCCGCTCAGGAGTGCCGCGCACGGCCACGATCGCCGTGGCCGTGGGAGCCGGATTCTGTACGTTCCTCTCTTCCCACGTGCTGCTCGTCTTCATCTCAGGGCTGATCGTGTACGCATTCGCGCTCGTCAGCTTCGCCGTACTCGTCGGCCGTCTACGCGGCCAGACCGGGGGCCCCGGGCTATGGCGCTCGTGGCTCTATCCGTTGGCGCCGATCCTGGGGCTCGCGCTGGCACTCGCCTTCGCTGTCGCTGATTGGGCTGATCCTGACGCCGGACGTCCGAGCCTCGTGATTCTGGGCGCACTGCTCCTCGCCGCATTTGCGTGGTATCGCTTCGTGCTCCGCCGACGCCCAGGCGGATGGATACCGCGACTCGAGCACCCGACAGCGGCAAACGACCGATTAAACGCGCATCCTTGACGTCCAGACAGGCGGGTCCTACCTTACGACGGACTCTAGGCTGAGCACTCGTTCCGGAGCTTGAGATGTCGAGCCGCCCACCCCTCCCTCCCTTCACCGCGGAGACGGCTGCGCAAAAGGTGCGCGCGGCCGAGGATGCGTGGAATACACGCGAGCCCGAGCGCGTCGCGCTCGCCTACACGGAGGACAGCCGCTGGCGCAACCGTGCGGAGTTCATCAGCGGCCGCGCCGAGATCATCGCCTTCCTCACGCGAAAATGGGCGCGCGAGCTCGACTATCGGCTGATCAAGGAGGTATGGGCCTTCACCGGTCATCGCATCGCGGTTCGCTTCGCATACGAGTGGCACGATGACAGTGGGTCCTGGTTCCGCTCCTACGGAAACGAGAACTGGGAGTTCGACGAGCGCGGCCTCATGCAGCGGCGGCACGCCAGCATCAACGACCTGCCGATCAGCGAGGCTGAGCGCAAGTATCGCTGGCCGCTGGGCCGGCGGCCGGATGACCACCCCGGACTTTCCGACCTCGGTCTCTGAGTCCTCAGCGGCAGCCCTTGCCGTGATCGGGCCGCGCACCCTCTGATTTCGCTTCCGCTTCGGACATGTACCGGCCGCTCTTGGTCTTGCCGTACCAACGGTCGCCGGGGCAGTGATACACCTTGCTGCTGGTGTTGACCCACACCTGACCGCCGCCGCCTCCCGCGGCCGCCGCACCCGAGCCGGCCATGCCGGATATCCGATTGCCGGCGCTGACCGCGGAAGCCGATCCGCTCCGGCCAGGCGTAGTCGCAAGTCGGGTATCTCCGGCCCCGGTCTGCGCCGGTGCCTCCCGCGCCGACTCGGTGGCCCGCTCCTTTGCCGCTCTCCTGCTCGCCCTCCCGGTCGTTTCATGAGTCCCGGTAGCGGCCATGGCCTTGCTCCTGGACGCCTTGTGATTTTTGGCGACTCCCCCATGCCCGCGGCAGGCACCGCGCCCGCTGACTGCGGACATCGTCCCGTCCTTGCACATCACGCCCGACTGGCTCATCCCGGCCGACGCGCCGGGTTGCTGGCTGCTTTGCGCAGCAACACTGATCGCTGCTCCAAGTGCGAGCACTGCGGCGACCGCGAGACCGGCGATTCTCTGATGGTTCATGGAGGTTCTCCCCTGCTCAGTGACGTTGCGAGAGGTGAGACATGATCAGGGCGAGCGCTCCGGCGCCCAGAGTCTTGACGAGTGTCGGATGCTGGGCATAGAACTCGCTCGCCCGGTCGATGATCGATGGGTCGTGCTGCTGCGCCACATCAGCGAGCTGCCGCACCGTTGCCGGCGGGATTTGCTCGGCCTGCTGCGGTGTGATCGTGGCGGCCGAAGCGCCGGGGAAGAGCGCCGTCAGCTCTTTCAGCGCCCCTCCAGAGGCCAGAGCCGGCCCCGCGGCCCCAATCAGATGCTGCAGGATGCCCGCGCGTTGCGTTGGATCGGATTGCGCAAAGAGCTGCGAGACCATCTCGCCGAAGGGCGGCGTGTTGCTCGACCGGAACGCTGCCGCGAGCCCGCCGGATACCGCGGATGTTGGCGCACTGTCGGCCACTTTGGTGAAGTCCGCCGCCGCCCCGGGCGGCGGGGCCGAGGTCGATGCGCCGGAGTATTTCTGCAGGAGTCCGCCAACTTCATCGAGCCAGCTCATGGGTCGTCTCCTGTGATCGCCCGCGAATGGACCTTAAAGTACCACTCGGCCCGCGCGATACCTAGCTCGCTGATCGCAGCACGACGCGGGCGCAACCCTGTCAGCTGGCCCGGGCCTTCCCGAAGACCGGAGCTCGAACGTGTCAGCTGGCCCGGGCCTTCCCGAAGACCGGAGCTCGAACGTGTCAGCTGCCCGCGGCACCGCCATGACAGGAGCGCGCGAGGGCAAGCCGGCGCGCATGCGGCGGGGCGAGATCATCCTGCACGTGTGCCTGCACGGGACCTACCATCGCGGCAACGCCGGCGCCGTCCTGCAATTGAAAGGCATCACCCCGAGCCGCGATTCGCTGACCGACTTCCTGGAGGATGCGGGCTGACTACGAGCCGACGCATCCCTGGGGTCGGCGCGCTGCCGCCCCGCTGCGGCAGCGCCGACTCGCAGGACTATGGCCTCAGGCTTCGGGTGATCTGACGGCTTTGCATCAGCGCCGCTGCGTGCAACATGAGGAAAAATGGCACGAGGAAGGCCGGCACCAGCAGTAGCGGCAGGGTTGCCATCGGCGCGGTGCTCACGCCGGCCGCGCCACCTGACAGCATGGCACTCGCGACTCCGATCGTCGGCGCTACCATGAGGTCGAGGATTCCGAGCCAATTCCAGCGGACGAAGGCTCTGCTCGCGGCGAAGTCCCGCTGACGTACGAGACCGAGGATCATCCACGGAGCGGTGAAGCCGATCGCCATGTCCCCGAGGCCGGCGGGCAGAGCGAATACGCCCGGCAGTATCTTGTAGGCGTACAGGAAGAGGAACCCCAGCCCTGCCCACCGCCACGCCTGTATGCCCGCGATCAGGCGCAGGTCGAGGGAAAGGACGAACTGGCGAAAGGAGCTCGAGAGCCGCAGCCACGCGAAGAAAGCCAGCAGCGGCGCTCCGAGCCCGACGCCGATGGCAACCGGCGGTGCTCCCGGGCGGCCGACGAAAGCGCCGGCGGCACCGAGGGCCGCTACGAGCGCGACCCAGGCCGCCACTACGACGAGCACGGCGAGGCCGATACCGCTCAGCCCGGAGGGCCTGGACTGCGCCGGGTGCGGAACGGTGATCGAAGTCATGAGGCCTCCAGTAACTTGCATTTTGCAAGTGTATACTGACCGTAGCACACTTACTTGCACTCCGCAAGTTACCTGGCCACCGGGGCCATGAAGAGCTGGATCCGATGAGTACCGCAAAGCCTTTCGCGCGCTCGGCCTGCGCGATCGCCAACTCGCTCGACATCGTGGGCGACAAATGGACCCTGCTCGTGGTGCGGGATCTGCTGTTCGGCAAGCGCACCTACGGCGAGCTCCTGAATTCCCCCGAGCGCATACCGACCAACATCCTGGCCGAGCGCCTGAAGCGCCTGGAGAGCGCCGGCATCATCGTCGGCACACCCTATCAGCAGCACCCGGTCCGCTACGCCTACACGCTCACTCCCAAGGGCAAGGACCTCGGCAGCGTGCTGCTCGCCTTCGTGCGCTGGGCCAAACAGCACATACCGGGCACCATGACGCTGAACGAGAGCCAGTCGTCCGGCGAGCGAGCTGCGCCGGCCGCCCCGCGCCGCGCCCGCGCCCGCGCCCGCGCCAAGCGGACGGGATGAGTCCTGTCAGTCGAGGAACTTCCAGCTCGAAGCTCCGTCCAGGTGCCGGACCCGCGCGTGTTGAATCAGGGACGGGTCGAAATTGTTCGCATTGACGCCTACGGTCTCCCAGGAGCTCTTCTTTCGATGAGTGTAGTGGGTGATGCAGCCGCATTTCCTGCACCTGTGATAGTTCCGGATGCGGCGGTTCCAGGAGTACCTCGCGAGGCCACCCTTGGGAGCCTCGATCCGCACTGAGGACGGCTTGTAGTAGGCCCACAGTGCGCCATAGCGGCGGCATATGGAGCAGTTGCAGTGCGTCAGGGTGCGAGGCAGCTTGCGCACGTAAATCTGAACCGAGCCACAGTGGCATCGGGCAATGTTCGCGTCGGGACTGGAGGGCATGGATTTCGCACCCAACTTCGTTGGTACCGCGCCGTAGGATACGCCCGGGCACGCATGTATGGCGCGCGCAGCCATCGGGACTCGACGCGTGGCGAAATGCGTGCCAGGGTATGCGCCAGAGCCTTGGAAGTGGAGGCACGCATGTCACTCAAGGACTGGATTCAGAAGGGACGCGAGCTCGGCGCGAGCGATCTTCATCTGGAGCCGGGCACCCCTCTCGTGGTACGGGTCAGAGGCGATCTCGCCGCTGTCGGCGAGCCGATCCCGGCGCAGCGCATCATGCAGTCGGCCCGCGAGCTTCTCGGTAGGGAAGCCTGGGGGCAGTTCCTCGAGCGCGGCTCAGCCGACATTGCGCTCGCGGCCGGCGGGATGCGGTGCCGGATGAGTCTCTTTCGCACGGTCCGCGGCATCGCCATGGCAGTGCGGCTGCTCGCGCCCTCGGTCAAGAACCTGCGTGCCTGCAATCTGCACGCGGACCTGCACAAGCTCATCGAAGCGGAAAGCGGCCTCGCGGTAATCTCCGGCCCGACCGGCTGCGGGAAGTCCACGACGCTCGCGGCGCTCATCGAGGAAATCAACACCTCGCGGGCGCGCAACATCATCACACTCGAGAGCCCGCTCGAATACCTCTTCACCAACCGCCGCTCCTTCATTCGCCAGCGCGAGATTCCGACGCACTCCCCTACCTTCGAGCAGGCCGTAATCGATGCGCTACGCGAGAACCCCGATGTGCTCGTGATCAGCGAAATGCGCACTCCGGAGGTCATCCGACTCACGTTGAACGCCGCTGAGACCGGACACCTCGTGCTCGCAACGATGCATTCCGCGAGCTGTGGCGAGGCTCTGAGCCGGATCTGCATGTCCTTCCCCGCCGAGATCCAGGGAAGCATCCGCGCCCAGCTCGCAGACGCGCTCGTCGGCGTGGTCTGCCAGCGGCTCGACTTCCTACCGGCACATCACCTCAGGGTGCCGCGCTGCGAAATACTTCTCGCGAGCTCGGCTGCCAAAGGCACTTTGCGCGCGGGCCAGTTCAGTCAGATCCCGAACGTGATTCTCTCCGGCGGCGAGGAAGGAATGTGGACCTTCGATCGCTACCAGCGCTGGATGGAGCAGAAGATGGACTGGGTCCGGCCGGCACCCACCCGGTCCCCATCCGAAGAGGTCACCGCAGCAGTCAACGTCCCGAAAGCGCCGCCGCCCCGTGCATCTGCGAACGCAGCGCAAGTACCGGCCAAGGACGGAGCATCGGAACAGCCGACCGAGATCTCGATCGACGAGGACATCGATCCCAACGAGCTCGCTGAGCTCGCCAGAAAGGTGGAGGAGCGAACGCGATGAGCGCTCGGAGAGAGGCTACGCCTCCCCGATTTCTGCGAGAACCGCTTTGACGTCCATTACGGGTGTGCCATCGATGGCCTCGATTGGCCCGACCCGCAGGCGGGTGCCGTCGATCTCGCGTACCGCAACCCGGTGCAGGCCCAGCGGATTGGGACGATGGGGTGAGCGCGTTGCGAAAACACCTGTGAGTGGCTGACTGCGATCCCCGCGCGGATGCACCTGTAGCCTCGTGCGATCCGCCAGATGCAGCCAGGTGATCACGATGACTTCATCTCCGGCACTCACGCGATGAAGGCCCGCCGCGAACTCAGGCTCGATATCCAGCCATGCATCGGGTGCTCCTTCGGAGCCTTGGCGCGGAGCCTCAGCCCTCGCGCGCAATCCCGATCGGACGCGGCCGATGGGTCGTAGCAGAAAGGTCGTCGCATCTTCCGTACGGTCGCTCATTGGCGCATCACCCCCTGCTCTCCTGCCCCAACGCAGCCGGAATGATGTATTGCGGCACGAGCTGAAGGCCCCAGCGGTACCACTTCGGGAATTCGCCGTAGCTGCTGCCGTTGAATCCGACAACCATATCGAGCTCCGGTATCACCATTACGATCTGCCCACCGTTGCCGCCGGCGCTGTAGACCCGAAACACTCGACGCCCCACGTGCAGGTGATTGATGTGCCATCCGAAACCGTACTCATGCGGGGCATCGTAGTCGGTTTGGGGGCTGAAGGTCGAATGGGCAATCGTGGATCGCCGCACCCAATCCTGGCTGATGATGCGGTGGCCGTTCCAAGTGCCGCCGGAAAGGTACAGCTCGCCCAGTTTCAATTCATCGCGAGGGCGAAGATGAAGCCCTCCGCCCATGTAGGCCTCACCCGTCGGCATGAGATTCAGGTGGTAAGTGCCGAACTGCAGCGGC
>Ga0134126_10001919_pt1 | contig 26392 bp, 14 predicted proteins | sample KB31752_FD_96881 | JGI IMG/M metagenome (GOLD analysis project Ga0134126, IMG submission 96881) | Terrestrial soil microbial communities with excess Nitrogen fertilizer from Kellogg Biological Station, Michigan, USA - KB3-175-2 | ecosystem: Environmental > Terrestrial > Soil > Unclassified ... | reverse complement strand
GATAGCAGTGTGATGCTCTGGCTCCGTAACAAACCCAGCGTCATGGTCTGGCTCAACGGCAGCGATATGCCGCCACGCGACACGACCGTGGAACGCGACTATCTCAACATCGAAGCCGCGCTCAAATGGCCAAACCCCACGATCTCCACCGCCAATGAAAGCAAATCAGCGGTGTCGGGTTACAGCGGCGTAAAGATGGACGGCCCTTATGACTGGGTACCCCCCATCTATTGGGAAACGGACTCGCTCGAAAAACATGGCGGCGCCTATAGCTTCGCCACGGAGATCTCCCCCGGTCCATCCATCCCGCCCTACGAAAGTCTCATCAAATTCATCCCCGAAGACTCGCTCTGGTTCACCACCGCCACCTGGAAATACCATTGCGGCACCATGAATTTCGGCACGACCAATCTCTTCGACGACGCCCTCCAGGGGCGCTATGGCACGGTAAAGAACATCTGGGATTATATCGCCAAGGCGCAAGCGCAGAACTACGAAGCCCACCGCGCCATGATGGAAGCCTACGGCCTCCATAAATACCACACGGCCACCGGCGTCGTCCAGTGGATGGGCAGCAACCCCTGGCCCGGCCTCATCTGGCACACCTATGACTATTATCTTTATCCCGCCGGCACCTATTTCGGCATGAAGAAGTCCATGGAACCCCTGCACATCATGTATTCCTATAGCACCCAAAAGGTTTATATCACCAATACTCTTCTGCACCGCTTCGAAGGACTAAAGGCCGAAGCCACCCTATACAATCTCGACGGCACCCGCGGATCCTCGGGGAAAGCTACCACCACAGTCGAACCGGACAGCATCGTCCAATGTTTCGACCTGTCCACGCTCAACGATCTTCCCGCCACTTACTTCCTCCGCCTGCAGCTCACCAACGCCGAAGGCGTCGTGCAAAGCATCAACTGGTATTGGCTGTCCAAAAAACCCGATGTCCTGGACTGGAAAAAATCTACCTGGTACATGACCCCCGAGACTTCCTACACGGATTACTCGGCCCTGCAGACCCTCGGCAAGACCAGCCTCAAAGTCACCGTCACCGGCGCCATGGCGACATCCGACAGCTCGGCACACGAACTAACGATCACCAACACCGGAAATACCGTAGCCTTCCAGGTTCACCTCCGCGCCCTCAAAGGCCCCAAAGGCGACGACATCCTGCCGCTGATCTTTAGTGACAATTACCTCGAGCTCGCGCCTGGTGAGACCCGCACCATCCGCTGCGCCTACGCGAACAAGGATGCCGCCGAAACTGGCAGCCCTCGCGCAACTGCGGCCCCCGGCTCGAGGTCCGCCCCCTTCTTCCAGGTCTCGGCCTGGAACCTCGATGACAAAGATAGTAAGGCGTCGGCGGGCGCAAGCTTCGTCCCGTTATGGGTCAATTGAGGCCTACAGGCGCCCCGGGCCCCTCACCGCCTAAAATGTCTCACAAGCGCCCTTCCGACCGCTTCCGGCGCTTCGCGCGTCGGAAAATGGCCCACATATTCCAGCGTCATCAGCTCATAACGCCCGGTGAAGCTATGATCCATTTCTTCAAAGGAAGAAGGCGTATCGCATCTGTCGGCGCCCCCGCTGATGGTCAGCGTAGGCGTCTTCAGCTGGGCGATGCCACTCATGCGATGTTGCAGCTCATCATAGCGATGATCCACCGGCTCCGGCACAAAACGGCTCCGGTAACCACTCAACGTCACCGAAGCCCAATCCGGATTCATAAAGCTCGCAGCCGTCTCCACAAAATCTTCCTCCTCGTACCAGCCTTCCGGGCTCCACGTGTCCCATTGGATACGCGAGAAACCCGCCGGGTCTCTTCGCACCGCCGCGGCGCCGCCATCGGTACACATGAACCATTGATACCAGAACAATCGGGCCTGCGGAAAGCTGGGTATCGGGAACTCACCCCTCGGCTGAAACGCAAGCGACATCGTCGCGATCTTGTCGACACGTGATGGAAAAAGTGCCGCCAGCAAATAGGCGGCCCGCGCACCCCAGTCATGGCCGGCGACAAAAAAGTTTCTCACGCCCAGCGCATCGGCCAAATCGATGACATCCTGCGCCAGCGCGAACCCGCGCCCATCTCTCACAGTGTCCTTCGAAAGGAATCGCGTAAGCCCAAAGCCGCGCAAATAAGGGATGATGGTGCGGAAGCCAGCCGTGTTCAACAACGGCCCGACCACCGCCCACGCCCGGATATCATCGGGCCAGCCGTGCAAAAGAAAGACCACCGGCCCTTGCCGCGGACCCTCGTCGAGGAAAGAGATCTCGAGAACAGATGTTTTTATGGCGAGCATGCCCAATTCCATTCAATATTCATGCCGCAAGCCCCTCGCACATCGCCACCAGCTCCCCGCCGCCCCTATGGCAAATGCATCATCAACCGGTTGATCTCCTCCTGGCTAAGCGCCTTGTTAAAGATCATCACATCGTCGATATACCCCTTGAACAGCCTGGTCGGGTCGCCGTCATTCCGGCCGATACTCCAGGGATGATTGCTATAATCGGCAAGCCCCGTCTCCCCATTGGGATCGCGCAGCTCCATCCGTTTGGTCGCCGCCAGTCGCCCGTCGATATAAAGCTCCTCATAGGGATAACGCGTCACTCCCGCAAGATGATGCCAATGACGATTCCAGTTGGCAGGCACCGGCGCAAAAGCCTCATGCCCCTCCCATCCCGCGGTATAGAAATTCACCACCGTGTTGCTTGCTTTTAACTGCAGCGTATGCCAGTCACCCCGGCAAAGGATATCGGCGAAATTCTCCTCCTCCATGGGATAGATCCAGGCCATCATGGTCATCGAATCGCTGTGGACCAGCGTATCCAGCGAAGGCCCATGCCTCAGTTCGATATAGCTTCCACGTGTGGCATCCAGCTGGACCGCTTTCCCAAACAACCCATCCACCCACCGCGGCGTTCCATGCACGATCCCCTCATTACCCAACCCGGAACGATCTGCAACCCGCGCGCCCGGCCCGTCATCAAAATCGAGCACTGTCAGCGCTCCCATCCGTCTAAGCAATACCGCGTCTGCCATCGCAACCCGTCCAGATCCCTCGCGCGAGGCCGTCGGCCTCCCCGTGCCCGCGTCGTCAACTACCCGCACCACCCGCGGCGCCAGCTCATTGATCCCAACGATGGCCGCCGACGGACAATCCTTCCCCGCCACGCAAAACCGCACTTGTTTCTCCTCCCCAGCCCCCACCGCCACCATACGCTCCTGCACCGGTCGGTGATCTACAAACAGCACCACCCGCGTAGCCCCATCCGTGCTACCGGTATTCTTTACCGAGACACCTACAAAAAAACTATCCTGCCGCATGACCACCGGCGGCAACGGCGCCGAAAGGGCACTATACACAAAAGTCGCCGGCGTCGCCCTTACCACCAACCGCTGCGGAAACCCCGTCTGGCCCAGTGTTATCGCATGCTCTCCCGCTCCGTAAAGTATCACGGGGATGGACACCCGCATCGTATCCCCCGAATCGATCACCACAGACCTGGAACAATAAAAATGCCCATCGACACAAAGGTCCAGCTGAATGCTTCCCGCCGCCGCCCCATCATTGCTGATCCGGCAAACCCAATCCACCGCCTCACCGGCCTCGGCTACCAAAGTTTCACCCTTCGTGCGGTCTGCAGCCTCCCCAGCCCCCGGCCTTCCAATCGCAAGCCCCGGCCTCCCAATCGTAAAAGCAGGATGCCCCGTCGTCGCGGAAAACGGCGCATCGTCAGCCCCAACTCCCCATTGCTTATTCGGCGCTGGCCCCATCTCCAACGTCAATGTTCCACCCGCAACAATATCCGCATGCGAGATCCACGGCCGCGAATAAGACCGCCCATTCAACGACGCTCCCCGCACATATTTGTTGAGGGAGGAACTTCCCGGCGCACGGATGGTAAAGGTTTTTCCATTGGGCAAATGCAGGATGCATTCGCCAAATACCGGGCTGCCCAGCTCATAGTCCGGTACACCCGGCGTCACCGGATAAAAACCCATCGCGCTGAAGACATACCAGCTCGAAAGCGCACCAAGATCGTCATTCCCCGGAAGGCCGCCGGGAACCGCGGTATAAGAATGCTCCGTCAGCCCGCGCACATACTCCTGCGTCTTCCAGGGCTCACCGATAAAGTCGAACAGATACGCCATATGCAACGGCGGTTCATTGTCATGGATATAATACCCCTTGTCAAAACATTCTGTGAGCCTGTCGGAAAAATGTCTTACCCCGCCCATCAGATTCACCAACCCCCGCACATCATGCGGCACAAACCAGCTATAGGTCCACGCCGTACCCTCACAATAGCCGCCATCCGTAAAGACCCCGCTATCCGTCTTCGCCCGCATAAACCCCGTCCCCGGATCATAAAGCCGCTCATAAGCAAAAGACCGCGCCAGCAACGTGTCGGCATCCGCGGCAAAACCATGGTCGCCGGCCCCCGCTCCGCCGCCCATGCCTCCGCCCCCCGAACCGCCCATCCGCAAAAAAACAGACCCCGCCCAATCATTATACGCAAACTCCAGCGTCTGCGAAACACTATTGACATGCGCCGCAGGCACATATCCCAGGGTGTTGAAAAATTTCATATCCCTACGGGCATAGGGCGCCACCATCAGACTCTTCCTGATCGCCGCCCGCGCCTTCTCCACATCGAAATTGCGCACCCCTTTGACATAACCGTCCAGGATCAGCTCGACATTGTGATTTCCAAGCATATTCCCCGTGGGTAGCCAACCCGTCTTGTCGTATTCCCTAAGCGTCGAAGCGATCATCTCTCCCTCCGCCTCAGGATCGAGCAACGTGATCAGCGGATGCTCGCTCCGATAGGTATCCCAGGGATAAAGCGGCGTAAAGCGAAGCGGCGCAACCCCGGCGTCAGAAATAATAGCCGGCATAAAATAACTATGATAAAGCGCGGTATAAAACACCTTCCGATGCGCAGCATCACTCCCCTTTATTTCGATCTGCCCCAACGTCCGGTTCCAAAGCTCCCGCCCCCGCAAACTATAACGCTCAAAATCAAAATCCGGCATCTCGGCGAGAAGATTCGCAACAGCCGCCGCCAAAGAAGTCATGGAAAACCCGGTCCGTATGTCGACAACCCCTTCACCCGAGGTAAAATCCAGCCGCACCGAAGAGCTATCGATAGCCCCTACCCGAAACGGTTGGCTGAACCTCGCCGTAAGCCACGTCCCGCCACACCGCCCCGTCAAAGCGGTATCGCCGGTCACTACAACCCCCGTCACATCGGAAAGCAGAACATGTGCCCCACCGGCCCCCGCGCCGGCCCGAGCACCAGCCCCACCGGCACCCGCCAGCCCCTCAGCAAACCGAAACCGCGCAAACCCCGCATGGACCGTCGCAACAAAAGCCGCATGGATCGAATAATCCAGCAGATCCACATCATACCTCCACGGATGCGCCTCCTCGCGTCTATGATCAAACAACGAAGCCGAAGCCGAATCCCCCGTATACGGCAATACCAAAAAGCGCCCCGAAGAACCCCACCCACTCCCATGATCGAGATAGCTGAACCCACGGATACGTGTATCCGTATAGCGATATCCATCCGGCGTAATCTGCACCATCCCAAAAGGCGCAAGCACCCCGGGAAACGTCGCGCCATTCGACTCCCACATCGTCGGGCGCACCGATTTTGCCGTACCGATCAACGGATCGACGGCATCCGCAGGCCCGGTGGGCGCAGAAAGTCGAACGAGCCCAGTGGGCGCAAAAGGGCGAACGGGCCCCGTGCGTCCGGCAAAGCCCGCACAAGCCACACAAACCGCAAAAAATACAATTAAGCAAGCAATCCATCTCATGCCATCGAATTTAGAAAATTCACCAACAGCACTCACAAAAAATGCAAACGCTTGCGCACAAAAAACCACCGCTTAACACAAATTTCACTCAAACGTTTGCATAAAAAAAGGCGACGCGCTAAGATGATATCCGTCAGTCGCTTACAGTTGCGCCATTCCGGAATCCCAGGTCCGGAAAGTGGAACTGAACCACCCACGCCCAAGGGGAATTGATAAATTTAGTCACCCAAAAAATGCTTGCTTATGCACCAATCAGGTTTAAAGGCAATTACTCTGCTTAGTTGCTTCCTTTTATTTCTCCTCCAGGGAAGTCTCGCACAAACAAAGACCATCACCGGCAAAATCACCGACGAAAAAGGTAACCCCGTCTCAGGCGCCACCGTCATGATCAAGGGTTCCTCAAAAGGCATCTCTACCGACGCGGACGGTAACTTCTCGCTTTCAGCACCGGCTTCGGCCAAACAGCTGGTCATCACCAACGTTGGCTATACCAGCCAGACGATCCCAATCGGCACCGGTTCTAATCTTGCCATCACCCTCACAACTGAAGGCACCAGCCTCAACGATGTGGTGGTAGTCGGTTATGGTACGGCACGAAGAAAGGATGTTACCGGCGCCGTCGCCAGCATCTCGGCTAAAGATTTCAACCAGGGCGCTATCACGACACCTATGGACCAGGTTCAGGGTAAAGTGCCGGGCCTGGTCGTTGTCACACCCGATGGCGACCCCAACAGCAACCCGCAGATCCGGCTTCGCGGTCAGACCTCGCTCCTGGGTACACAATCCCCGCTGCTCGTAGTCGACGGCATCATCCTCGATAACTATGAGTTATTGAGCTCCATCCCCCCTGCGGACATCGTCACCTTTGACTTCCTGAAAGATGCCTCCGCCGCCGCCGTCTATGGTTCCCGCGGTGCAAACGGCGTGGTTCTCATCACGACACGCCAGGGCCACAACGGCAACTTCCAGGTAGACTACTCGGGCTCCGTAGCCACCTCGAAGGATGCCAAATACTTTGATCTTTTCCGCGACGCGCCGAGCTTCCTCAAAGCAGCATCCACCCTTCCCGGCGTAGATACAGCCGCACTGGATCAGGGCGGGAATACCGATTGGCAAAAGGCTATCACCCAAACGGGTTACAACCAGACACATAATCTAGGCATCTCCGGCGGCGGAAACAATTTCACGTACCGCGCTTCACTCTACTATCAAAACCAGCAGGGGATCGTCATCAATACAGGCCGGCAGCAGATCGGTCTTCGTCTCGCGGCCAGCCAAAAGGCCTTCAACGGGAAACTCGACATCCAATACAATGTCGTCAACACCGAAACAACACACGAGCTCACCAACGCCAATATCTTCTACTGGGCCTACAATATTCCTCCCACCGTTCCCGAGTTCACTAATGACAGCCTGACGAAACTAAACAACTATAACTATTTGAACCCCGTTTGGCTCCAGCTCAATGAACTCTGGAAATCCACGGACTACCTCAAGCAGGATGCGGTAACGGCCAATTACGAGATCCTCAAAGGGTTGAAAATCGGTACCTCAGGCGATATTAGCCGGCTCAATAGCCAATACGACTACTACCAACCCGTTATTCCCGGTGTCGGCGGGGAGAATCAGGGCGTCAAGTATTCGGATAATTACAATTCGGACAGAGGCGATCTGCACATCAATTACAACGGTCAATTTGGCAAAAACAGCATCTCTGCCACCGGGGTATACGAATACAACTATTATGAAAATGATAGTTATTCCGCATCGGGAGAAGGGTTCCAGGTCGATGTCAACCAGAATAATGCACTCAGCGCCGGCAATAGCGCGCTAAACCTCATCCAGTCGCAAAAGGTAGAATACAAACTCATCTCCTGGCTCGCGCGCGCGGCATACAACTATGACGCCAAATACTATCTCACCGCCAGTATCCGCCGGGACGGCTCCTCCAAGTTCGGCTCCTCCCAGGCTAATGGTTATTTCCCGTCCTTCTCCGCGGCATGGCGCATCAGTCAGGAACCCTTTATGAAGAATGTGACCTGGATCGACGAATTGAAACTGCAGGGGGGCTGGGGCGTCACCGGTAACTCGGATCCCATCGGGCCCTACAATACGGAACTGCTGCTGCAGAATGGCAATCCCAATGGTTACAGCCTCGTTTACGACGGCACAACCGGTTCAAACCGGGCAACTGTCTTCCCTTCGCAGAATCCTAATCCGTCCCTTCGGTGGGAAGAAAAGGTCGGCCGTAACGTCGGAGTGGAATTCAGCTTATGGAAAGGCCGGGTCACTGGTAGCGTCTCCTACTTCAATGACAAGACCAAGAACTTGCTGTTCACCTACAGCGTTCAGCCAATTCCGCCCATCGTTTATCCTACCATCCTGGCCAACGTCGGAGACATGTCGAACAAAGGCGGAGAATTGGGGATCAATGTGGCGGTCGTCCGCGGCAAAGATGTCGAATGGGACCTCGGCGGTCAGATCAGTACGGTCAAAACGAGGATCACCAGTCTCTCGGGCGAGATCGCCGGCATCCCGGTCGCCAGCAACCATATCCAGCTCACGTCGGCAGGAGGACAGGGGCTAAGCTTCAACCCGCTGACCTATCTGGAAGTAGGTCAATATCCCGGCGTCTTCTACCTGCCTCATTTTACCGGCATCGATCAAAATGGCAACCAACTGCTGGATTCGGCCGGCGTAAAATCGCTGACCCTCGCCCAAAATGCCAATCCCACCTACTATTATACGGACCCTTCGCCGAAATTTACCTATGGGATCAATTCCACTGTTCGGTACCATGAGTGGGCCTTCAACATTGCCTTCACCGGTAACTATGGCCAAAAGGTCTATGACAACGCCCGCCTGAACATGGCGAACTACGGTCGCTTCCCCGGTCTCAACAGCTTGAAGGAAACCCTGACGAACGGGCTCAAGGACAATCCTACGACCAGCGACTACTGGCTCGAGAAAGCTTCCTACCTGCGCTGTCAAAATGCCACGATCAGCTATACCTTCCCGAAATTTACGAACGCGGTCTCGAACCTGCGGGTATTCCTGACCGGCAGCAATCTCTTCGTCATCACACCCTATAAAGGTCTGGATCCTGAGATTTCGCCCTTCGGTAGCGGCGGAACCACGGCTAACGGCAGCCGCGCGTCCGTTGCCTCGCTCGCTACCAACCTCAGCAGCAGCTATGGTGGTCTGGGTGGCGCCGGTTCCGGCCAGGGGTATGTCGATAACAACTATGCCGGCAACGGGTTCTATCCCCGCGCACGCACGTTCACCTTTGGCGTATCCATTACCGTAAAATAAGATCAGCTAAACTCAAAATATTCAGACATGAACAACTTGCTATATAACTTTAAGAAATGGGCGCCTGCGATCATCCTGCTTTGGCTCTCCGGGGCGTCCTGTACCAAGACGGATGTAAAAAAATATAGCGTACTGCCTGCTGCGGAATATTGGAGCAATCCGGCCAATATCGCCGCGGGTAAGCTCGCTCCCTATACCGCGCTCGGTAACGTGGTAGGTCACAGTGGTGTCGGAAATATGATGGAGATCACCTCGGATGAGATGGTGTACCCGACTCGGGGGACGGACTGGTACGATGGCGGCCAGTGGGCCCGCATGTATTACCACCAGAATGTAGCCAGCGATGTCGACGGCAACGTGGATGGCTGCTGGAAGGGCTGCCTCCAGGGCGTCTCTCAATGCAACTATGTTATCCTCACCCTTCAGGGGCTGCCGCAAGGAACCGATCCGAACCTTGATGCCGACGTCGCGGAAATGCAGGCGCTTCGCTGCCTCTTCTATTACAAAGCCATGGTGCTTTTCGGAAACTTCCCCTATGTCAACTATGCCGTCGATCCTACCAAGGTCACCCAAACGCCCATGGCGGGGATTTTCGATTCGCTGGAGACAACCTTGAAGGCGGTAATACCCAACCTGAGCACCGCTGCCGATAACTCCACCTATGGAAGGATGAACCGCTATGCCGCCTTTGCACTCCTCGCCCGCATGTATCTCAACGCGAAATATTACACCGGGACCGACCGCTCGGCCGACTGCATCGCCATATGCGATTCGATCATCAACAGCCCCAACCACTACCAGCTCGAGAAGGACTATTTCGATTGCTTTAACGGCATCCGCAACCAGAGCAAAGAGAACATCCTCGTCGTCCCCGGCGACCAAACGGGACAGACCTATACCAATGGCATCATCCAGGCTTCCATCGAGTTCAATTCCTCACTCACCTTCGGCATCCCCTGTTGTAACTTCGGCAACAACGGCGCCTCCACCACCCGCGACTTCTACCAGTATTTCGATACGACTTCCGTCTATTCTACCAATACTGTCCAGATCAATGGCCGCACCGTACACAACACCCTTCGCACCTTCAACGATCAGCGTACCGGTCAATACCTCGTGGGCCAGCAGTTCCAGGGCGACGGGGTAACCAACTATCCGCCTTACAAGAACTGGATCGTGGCCAACGATGACGTGTGCTGTACCTATGACGGTGATGCTTCCGTCAACCAAACCACCAAGATCGGCGACGACTACAACAGCCAAAAGTCTCCCGTGATCTATTACGACACCATGGCGGAATTCACTTTCGGTACCAGCCCGGCCTACTTCCGGCATGCCGGTGTCCGGAACATCAAATACTGGCCGCAACCCGGTCTGCCCCCGAACAACAATATGGGTAACGCCTGGGTCGTCTTCCGGCTGGCTGATGTGTATCTGATGCGCGGCGAAGCGGAATACTGGACCGGCGACATGGGCAACGCGCTCAAAGACTTCAACACCGTTCGCGAACGCGCCTATAGCGACAGCACAGGTCACGACTGGACCCTCGCCGACCTTACGCCGGACAATATCCTGCAGGAACGCGGGCGCGAGCTGGCCTGGGAAGACGTGCGCCGTATCGACCAGATCCGCATGCAGGTCTATACCGGGGTACCCTATTTCACCCGGGCCCGAAACTATCCACCCAAACCGGCCGATGCCGACAATCATACATTTTGGCTGCCCGTACCCACCGTAGAGATCAATACAAATCCTAACTTGAAGCAAAATCCGGGGTATTGAGATCTCACCATATCATTGGACTGCTGACTGCCGTACTATTGGAAGCATGTACCGGGCATAGGCCTGTGCTTTTCTCCCGTCTGGACGCTTCAGCCACCGGTATCACGTTCGTCGATAGCAACACGGACCGGGATACCCTGAGCATCCTGGACTACCTCTATTACTACGACGGAGCCGGCGTGGCCATCGGCGACATCAACAACGACGGCCTGCCGGATATCTATCTGGCGGCCAACGAAGGCGGCAACAGGCTCTATCTCAACAAAGGGAATTTCACCTTTGAAGACATCACGGCAGCCGCCGGCGTAAAAGGCAATGCGGAATGGACCACCGGCGTCACCATGGCGGATGTGAACGGAGATGGACTGCTGGATATCTATGTCTGCGCGGTCGGCAACTACGATCCCCGCGATCACAACGGCGACTCGACGCATCTTTATTTCAGACATTCACGCAACCAGCTCTTTATAAACAATGGGAACAACACCTTTACGGAATGCGCGGCAAAATATGGCCTGGATATCGAAGGGTACAACACCCAGGCCGTTTTCTTCGACTACGACAAGGACGGCGACCTGGACCTTTTCGTATTACAACATAGTACCCACCAAATGGATGCCTACGGACCAACATCTTTACGGCAAAAATACAGCCCCGAAAGCGGTGGCAAACTCTACCGCAACGACGGCGGCCACTTCACCGATGTCACAAAAAGCGCAGGCATCTATAGCAGCGCACTTGGTTACGGTCTGGGGGTTGGCGTAGCCGATCTGAACAACGATGGCTACGACGACATCTATGTCAGCAATGACTTCCACGAAAACGATTATTATTATCTTAACCAGGGTAACGGTACCTTTAAAGAGATCAACAATCAAGCCTTCGGGCACGAATCGAAATCTTCCATGGGCAACGACATCGCCGATATAAATCACGACGGCTGGCTCGATATCATGACGGTGGACATGCTCCCCGCCGACGAAAAGATCGGGAAGTCCACCTTGGGCGATGACCCTCTGCCACTCTTCAATCTCGAACGAAGCTACGGATACAATTACCAGTACGCCCGAAACTGTCTGCAGCTGAATACCGGCAAAGGCAAGAAATTCTCCGACATCGCCCTCTACAGTAACGTCGCAGCGACGGACTGGTCCTGGTCGCCCCTCATCGCAGACTATAACCTGGATGGAACACAGGACATCTTCGTCTCGAATGGCATTAAAAACAGGCCCAACGATCTCGACTATATCCAATTCATCTCCGGTCTGCCACAAAACCATTCGGACACCGGCACACGCACCCACGACAAGGAAATGCTCAACCACATGCCACCCGGCGCCTGGCACAGCTATATCTTCGAAGGCGACACCGACCTGAAATTTACGGACCGTTCCCTGACCTGGGGCTTCGACAAACCCACCCTCGCCCTGGGTGCCGCCTATGCCGACCTCGACGGCGATGGCGCCCTCGATCTGGTGACGAATAATATGAATGAGCCCGCCGGCATCTATAAGAACAACACCCGCGCCCAAAACCCGGATAATCATTACCTCACCATCCGGCTAAAGGGGAAAGCCCCCAATACCTTTGCTATCGGCGCCAAAGCTTTCATATATGCATCCGGCCGGCTCCAATACCAGGAACTACAACCGGAACGCGGATTCATGAGTAGTAGCGAGCCCCTGTTTCATTTCGGCCTCGGAAAAAGAACCACCGTCGACAGCCTGATCCTCATCTGGCCCGACAACACCGTTCTGCGAATGCAAAACATAAAAGCGAACCAAAACCTCACCATCACCTACGACCGCAATCACCTCGACACGATCACCGACTATCAGACATTCATCGCCAACCTCCTCCACGAAACACCATCGTCGCTAATCGATCTCACCGACGCCGCAAAGATTGGCTACAAACACGAAGAGGACACCGGCTTCATCGATTTTACCCGTCAATGGCTCATCCCGCACGAAATATCTACATTGGGACCCAGGATCGCCGTAGCCGATGTCAATGGCGACGGACTCGAAGATTTTTTTGTTTGCGGCGCTCGAGGCCAGGGTGGTACCCTTTACCTCCAACAAAAAGATGCGACCTTCCGCGAATCCACCGACACCATCTTTCGCAACGACAAAGCCTGCGAAGAGGTCGATGCGGTATTCTTCGATGCAAATGGCGACCATTATCCCGACCTGTATGTAGCCAGCGGCGGCAATGAGTTCGCCGGTGAAGCGCCCCAACTGCAGGATCACCTCTACCTCAACGACGGTCATGGACATTTTACCCGTTCAAATACCCTTCCCGCACTGTTCGAGAATAAATCGGTGGTTCGCGTCGCGGACTTCGATAAGGACGGCGATCTCGACATCTTCGTCGGCGGCAGGGCCAATTCCATGGTATACGGTATGCCGCCCAACAGCTATTTGCTGCAAAACGATGGTCACGGAAATTTTACCATCGTCACCAAAAACCTTAGCCCCGACCTGGAGCATATCGGCATGGTCACCGACGCGGCCTGGGTCGATATCGACAAAGACGGCTGGCCCGATCTTGTAGTCACCGGGGAATGGATGCCGCCGATACTGTTTAAGAACCATCAGGGACACCTCGTCCGCGAGAGCCTCACAGCCGATGACGTCGACCTCTCCGGCTGGTGGTGTGGTATGCTGGCCACCGATCTCGATGGCGACGGTTATCCTGACCTCCTGCTCGGCAACTACGGTCTCAACAGCAAGCTCACCGCAAGCGCCGATCACCCCCTGAAGATGTACGTCGGCGATATCGAAAAGGATGGCCGGATGACACAGATCATGGCGCTGGACAAAAAAGGCAAATACTATCCATTCCTCGACAAAGAAAACCTCGAAAAAGAAATACCCTATCTGAAAAAGAAATTCCCGACAGCCGGCAGCATGGCAGGCCAAACCGTAGAAGAGATCTTCGGAAAAGTATTGGATAGTTGCGCGTTATTCGAGGCCTATTCGCTGGCATCGACGGCCCTGGTTAACGATGGCAAAGGCCACTTCCACGTAAAGCCATTGCCCTATGAAATGCAGTGGTCACCCATCTTTGCCTTTGCGAACACCGACCTCGACGGCGACGGAAAACCCGATCTGCTCTCGGGCGGCGATTTCTATGGCGTCCAGCCATTCGAAGGTCGTTACGATGCCATGCCGCTCGCGCTGTATCATGGTGATGGTCACGGCGGCTTTAAAGATAGGTTGCCGCTGCCCGCCCCGCTCGATACCTTATCCGGCGAGGTACGCAGTATCCAACCCATCCGCCTCGCAGGTGGCAGGAAGGCATTGCTGGTGGGTTTTTGTAACGCCCGCTTGCGGCTGCTGGGTTATCGATAAGCCGTCACCGGATACAACAGCACGAACTTGACCATCGAGCTGTCCGTGGAGGGTAGGGGAGAGCTATACCGCTCATAGGGCAAACCGCGCTTCGCCAGCTGATGATCGGTGAGGAATTTGTCCATCGCCTGGTATAGCCCGGTTCGATCGCGAAAAGGACCCTCATACTGGCCGGCCAACAGCCCCAGCGTTGAAGGTAGCTGCCGGAAAGTATAGACCTTATCCCCGTCGATGGACTTGTCGATATTGAGCCCGGCCTTCAGCGACATCGAATCGTGACCCAGCGGCGTAATGGAGATGTTTTGGGCGATGACCCGACAAGAATGGACACGGGCATAGTCCTGAAGCTCGGCGAATAGACCCGGCAGCGTCTTAAACAGATCGCGTGATGGAATATCCTGCTGCCTGGCCAAAAAGAACGAATCGACAAGCGGTTGCGTGGTGATCGTATACCCATAGAACCGGGTATTATCCTGCAGATAGTCCTGCAGCTCGTCCACGATAGCGGATTCGACACTGGGTCTTTGGATAAAAGGCAGAAATTTGAAAAAAAGCGTAGTCGGGTACACGTAGGAAATGCCGATATTGTTCGGATTGTGTTGGGGGCTCACGTCGGGTACGATGGCGAGCGTAAAATCGGTACTGTCTCCACCGGGCTCGGGCTCCGAAATTCGGTAGAGCATATACCGCACCTCGGTGATATGGGTATTTTTGCCGGAATCGAGACTCCGCCAGGCTGTCGGCCGAGCCAAAGCAGTAACGGCATTCTTAACGGTATTGTTAACGCTGACAAGCCTTACGCTTTCGGCGGGAATAAAAGTGCTGGCAAGAACAAAAAGAAGCACGACAATTAGAAATAGGGAGAACAGTCTTTTCATATATCTTTAAAAATAAATAAAAATTAAGTTGAAAAACACCTGCCTGCTTTTGTTTTTTTGGCTGATGACCACAGCCGGTCTACATGCCCAAATGGTGGATCACGTCACCGACCCTGTGGACTGGATCAACCCGCTCATGGGAACCGCTTCCAATTTTACGCTCTCGAACGGCAACACCTACCCCTCGATCTCGCTGCCCTGGGGCATGAACTGCTGGATGCCGCAAACGGGCAAGATGGGTGACGGCTGGGCCTATACCTACGATGCCATCAAGATCCGCGGCTTCAAACAAACCCACCAACCCAGCCCCTGGATCAACGACTATGGCCAATTCGCGATCATGCCCAGCACGGGAAAACGCGTGTTTAAAGAAGACGATCGCGCCAGCTGGTTCTCCCACAAAGCCGAGATCGCCCATCCCTATTATTATAGCGTCTATCTCGCCGACCCGGACGTCACCACCGAGATCTCCCCCACGGAAAGGGCTGCCGCGATCCGCTTCACCTTCCCTAAAACAGACTCTGCCCACGTCATCATCGATGCCATGGACAACGGATCATATATTAAAATTATTCCCGCCGAAAACAAGATCATCGGGTACACTACAAAGAACAGCGGCGGATGCCCCGATAATTTCAAGAACTACTTTGTCATCGTATTCGACCGGCCCTTCACCAACACCGCGATCTTCGATGGCGATATGCTCGACGACACAAGGCTGGAAGACAAAAGCAACCACGCAGGCGCCGTCATAGGTTTCTCCATCGCCAAACGCGGCGACCAGGTCTACGCCCGGGTCGCATCGTCCTTCATCAGCCCCGAACAAGCGGAACTCAATCTTAAAGAGATCGGCAGCGACGGCTTCGAAACCGTAAAGACAAAGGCCAAAGCCATCTGGAACAAAGAGCTCGACCGCGTCAAAGCGGAAGGGGGTACAGTAGACCAAACGGGTACTTTCTATTCTTGTCTTTATCGTACCATGCTCTTCCCGCGCAAGTTCTACGAGATCGATGCCCGGGGTAAGATCATGCACTATAGCCCCTACAATGGCCAGGTCCTGCCGGGCTATATGTTCACCGACAATGGTTTCTGGGACACCTTTCGCGCGGTATTCCCCCTGTTCAACCTCCTCCACCGCGAGCTCAACGAACATATCCAGGCCGGTTTGGTCAACGCGTATAAAGAGAGCGGTTTTCTTCCGGAATGGCAAAGCCCCGGCCATCGCGACTGTATGATCGGCTCGAACTCCGCCTCCATCGTCGCCGACGCCTACCTTCAGGGCCTCCGTGGGTACGACATCAACACTTTGTATCAAGCCCTCCTCAAAAACACCGATCACGAAGGCCCCATCCAATCCGTGGGCCGAAAGGGATATAAATACTACAACACCCTCGGCTACGTTCCCTACAACGTCGGCATCTACGAGAATGCAGCCCGCACCCTGGAATATGCATACGATGACCATTGCGTCTATCTCCTGGCAAAGGCCCTCGGCCGGCCACAATCCGAGATCGACACCTTCGCCAGACGCTGTCAGAACTATCGCAATCTCTACGACCCCGAACACAAACTAATGCATGGCAAAAATCTCGACGGCACCTGGTCCGCCAACTTCAACCCATTCAAATGGGGCGATGCCTTCACCGAAGGGAATAGTTGGCACTACACGTGGGGCGTCTTCCAGGACATCCAGGGCCTCATGGACCTCATGGGGGGCAGAAAGGAATTTGTAGGCATGCTCGACTCCGTATTTATCGTCCCACCCGTATTCGACGCATCCTATTACACCACCGTGATCCACGAGATCCGCGAAATGCAGATCATGAACATGGGCAACTATGCGCATGGCAACCAGCCCATCCAGCACATGATCTATCTCTATGAATATGCCGGCGAGCCCTGGAAGACGCAATACTGGGTGCGTGAAGCGATCAACAGGCTCTACCACGCCACGCCCGATGGCTACTGCGGCGATGAAGACAATGGCCAAACCTCCGCCTGGTATATCTGGTCTGCCATCGGCTGCTACCCCGTTTGTCCCGGTACGGATCAGTATATCCTCGGCGCCCCGTTATTTAAAAAGATGACTCTCACCCTCGAGAACGGCAAGCAAATTGTCATCAATGCCCCCGCTAACAATGCGGACAACCGGTACGTCAACAAGATCACGCTCAACGGCAAACCTTACTCGAAGAACTGGCTCAGCCACAAAGCCCTCATGGACGGCGGCGTCATCGACTTCGCCATGAGCCCCGTCCCCAACAAACACCTCGGTACCAGCCCCGATGCCGTTCCCTACAGCTTCTCAAAACCAAAACAGTAAACCCTATGTCACGCTCCCTACTTCTCTTTTTCATAACCGCGGTCCTCAGCTCCCATGCCCGGACCACCCATGCCCAGACCACGCAGGCCCAAACCTACCAACCCACCTGGGAATCCCTCGACACCCGCCCCGTGCCGGAGTGGTACCGCGACGCGAAATTCGGCATCTTCATCCACTGGGGCGTCTATTCCGTGCCCGCCTTCCGCACCGTAGGCGAATATGCGGAATGGTACCAAAACGGCCTCAACAGCGGTGACACCGCCGTCATCTCCTATCATAAAAAGAAGTATGGCAACCTAACCTATTACCAGCTCGCCGATCGCTTCAAGGCCGAACTATTTAACCCCGACGAGTGGGCCCACCTCATCGAAAAGTCGGGCGCCCGCTATGTGGTGCTCACCTCAAAACATCACGACGGTTTCGCCCTATGGCCCAGCAAAGAGGCCTCCCGCGACTGGGGCTTCCCCTGGAATGCCGTAGACGCAGGCCCGCACCGCGACCTGCTCGGCGATCTCTTCACCGCGATCCGCAAGACCAAAGTCCATCCCGGTTTGTACTATTCGCTCTACGAATGGTACAACCCCCTCTGGCTTAACGACCGTAAACGCTATGTCACCGAACACATGTGGCCCCAAATGAAGGACGTCATCGACACCTACAAACCCGATGTCTTCTGGACGGATGGGGAATGGGAAGAACCCGCCGAATTCTGGCACTCGCAGGAATTCCTCGCCTGGCTCTATAACGAAAGTCCGGTGAAGGACAAGGTCGTCACCTACGATCGCTGGGGCCGCGGCGTCCGGTTCAAACACGGCGGCGTCTTTACCCCCGAATACCAACCCGATGTAAACTTCGCGGATCATTACTGGGAAGAAAGCCGCGGCATGGGCTACTCCTATGGATATAACCGGAACGAAGATGCCTGGGATTACAATAGCGCCGAGACCCTCATCGGCATGCTGGTCGACAAGGTCAGCGGCGGCGGCAATTTTCTGCTCGACATCGGACCCGACGCCGACGGCAAGATCCCACCCATCATGGAAGAACGTCTCATACAAATAGGCGCGTGGATGGACGCCAACCACGAAGCCATCTACAACACCATCCGCTGGCGCATATCCAGGCAGGACTCTAGCGCCTATTTTACCTACAACCCAAAAGACAACGATCTCTACCTCATCCTACCGCATTGGCCCGGTAAGAGCTATACCATAAAAGACCTCACCGTTTCCCAAAGCACCAACGTCGAGCTTCTCGCCAACCATCAACCCCTCGACTGGTCGCAACAAAGCAAGGACCTTATAGTCAGGTTTCCCGAATGCAACCCGGGCCACTACTATTTCGTCGTCAAGCTTAACCACACTGGTGACTTCGCCGCCAACCCCAAAATCGAGCTGACCTACAACTCCCTAAAACCTCTGATCACGATCGCGACGACGGACCAGGTCCATTACAGTCTCGACGGCTCCGTACCCACCGAAGTGGCCCCCCTCTACACAAAACCCTTTGAAATACAACAATCCTCCACCCTCACCGTCCGTGCCTTCCGCTCCGGCGCCCTGCCCAGCAATACGATAACGATTCCGGCCACGGTCTATAAACTCTTGCCCAGCCGCAAAACCAAAACCACGCCGGGCCTGAAAGTAGCCAGGTACGAACTTAACCCTAGCAAAGTAGTCGATCTCGAAAACGCACAGCCCATCGGCGACACGATATCCTTTCACCCCGCGACAAGCGATCTGTCCCGCGGCGAGAATGCAGGTTTACTATACACCGGCTACATCAAAGCACCAAAAGACGCATTGTACACCTGGTATCTCTCGGCAGATGATGGCGCCGTCCTTTGGATCGATGGGCAAAAAGTCGTCGACCACGACGGCAAACATGCCAACACTGAAAAGACTGGTATGATCGCACTAAAAAAAGGACCACATGTGTTCAAAATGGCCTATATCCAGGCCGGCAGCGACAAAGCATTAAAATTGGAATACAGCGCTAATGGTGTCGACCGGCAAGAACCGCCGGCCTCCGCCTGGGCGCATTAATAAAAAATATGAAACGAAAACTAATTCTGGCAGGTCTCATCATCGCTGCCGTTTCCATCGCCACCATCCACGCGCATGGCCAGTCCGCCGCCACAGCCCAAAACCAATCATCTGCCCCGGGCCACGACCGCTATCAATCCACCTGGGAATCGCTGGGCAACTACACCACGCCCAACTGGTTCCGTGACGCCAAATTCGGCATCTTCATCCACTGGGGCGTCTAATCCGTCCCCGCCTTTGGCAGCGAATGGTATCCGCGCAACATGTACGACTCCACGACACCGGAATTCAAGCACCATGTTGCGACATATGGTTCCCAAAAGAACTTCGGTTACAAGGACTTCATCCCGATGTTCAAGGCGGAAAAATGGGATCCCGCGAAATGGGTGGCGTTGTTTAAAAAGGCCGGTGCCAAATATGTGGTGCCCGTCGCCGAGCATCACGATGGATTCGCCATGTACAAGACGACCCTCAGCAAATGGAACGCCTACGAAATGGGCCCCAAACGCGACGTGTTGGGCGAGCTGGCCGCCGAGATCCGCAAGCAGGGATTGATCTTCGGTTTGTCTTCGCACCGGATCGAGCATTGGTTCTTCTTTAACCAGGGCCGAAATTTCATCTCCGACGTCCTCGACCCGAAATACGCCGACTTCTATGGCCCCGCACGCTTGGAAAGCGAAGACCCCTCACCCGAGTTCATGGCGGACTGGCTCATGCGCTGCACGGAGCTGGTGGATCACTATCACCCCCAACTATTCTGGTTCGACTGGTGGATCGAGCAACCCGCGCTGGACCCCTACCGTAAGACATTTGCCGCGTATTATTATAATAAGGGTCTGGAATGGAACCAGGGTGTCGTCATCAATTATAAGTATGATAAATCCTTCCCCACGGGCGTCGCGGTGCTCGATCTCGAACGCGGCAAGCTCGACTCTGTTCGCCGCCTGCCCTGGCAAACGGACGATGCCATCGGCAATGAATCCTGGGGTTATGCGGCGGGCAATACCTTCAAGACGGCGCAATATGTCGTCACCAATCTCGTCGATATTGTAAGCAAGAATGGCAACCTGCTGCTGAATGTCGGGCCCCGCAGCGACGGCACCATCACGGATGAAGAAACGGCTACGCTGCTCGGAACCGGCAAATGGCTCGATGTCAATGGCCAGGCGATCTATGGCACCCGGCCCTGGCGCATCTACGGCGAAGGGCCCACGAAGTCCGCCAGCGGCGCCTTCGCCGACCAGAAAGTTCCCTTCACGGCAAAGGATATCCGCTTCACCACCAAGGGCCCCATCCTCTATGCGATCACCCTCGGCCTGCCCCATGAAAGAACAGCCATCACCAACCTCGGCCTAAAAGCAAATGCCGGCTTCATCGCCACCGTCGAGCTGGTCGGCAGTAGGGAAAAGGTCCGGTGGACCCAAAGATCCGACGCCCTCACCATCGAACCCTCCGCGGCCTACCCGGCGGAGTATGCCGCAGTGTACAAGATCATATTCAAGTAAGATCCGCTCAACTACTTTGAAAAAAAAGAGTTGGGCACCACCTGCTTCTCCAGGTTCGGCCCCTTGATGAAAACCTGTAAGGTCTGCCCGCTGGAATTCTGAAAGTAATCGAGTGTGAAGCGGTGTCTGCCCGCCATCAGTGCCCGTTCACCGGATCGCTCGAGATCGCCGTGACAACCGTCGTTGTCGACAACCTTATGATCGCCGATGTAAAGCTCGGACCCATCATCCGAGACCGTATAGAAGGTATAGACACCCGTTTCCGGGATCGTGATCCACCCCGTAAAACGCAATCCGTATTCGTTGGGCCGCGAAGCAATGCTATCGAGCGAAGGCAAAAGCGCCACGCCGTGTTTGATCTCCGTAAGCCGGTCAAAGGCCGGCATCGAGTCCCATTTACCTTCGTAATAGCCGTACCGTAAACCCGCGACACCACCGCCCGTCGTCAAACCCGCATCCGGCACTACCTTCTGAAAACGAACAGCACCGATCTCGCTGGCGCCGCCGGCAGCAAAGAACACACGGCTCTTTAACATAGTGGAAGCATCCAGCACCATCGAGTCTCTAAAAAGACGCGAAGCAGCATTGGGCTCGGACCCATCCGTGGTATACCGTATCTCTCCCGGCATCCGGCTCGAAAGACGCACCGCCTGCTGGCCGATGAAGATGCCGCCCGCCGGCCTCGCCACCGGAGCCGGCGCAGCAAGAAACTGAGCGACAACATCCGCACCTCCCGCCGTCGCCCTCACCAACGCCGGCCGGGCGACAGTGAACTCACCGGTATACAACGTCGACCGGGTATCCGGCAGGCTCCCATCGGTCGTATACCGAACCCTCAGGCCAGCCTCAGCGCCTCTCGCACCAGCGGCAGCACCAGCTGCAGCGCCCTTCGTAACGATCCGCACCTTCTCCGGCCCCTGAAGATATCCACCCGCCGGCCGGATGGCGAGACCCGGAAGCCGAATAGCGAGACCCGGACGCCGGAGATCCGACCCCGGAAGCACCGCCCCGTCGGCCAAAGCCGAATCGCCGCCCAAATCCGTCCCGCCGGCCCTGACAAACCGCCCGACAAATCCACCCTTGGCCTGCAGCAGCACCGGCAGCGTATCTGCAGCAGTAAAACCCGCAATAGAATGCAGCACGCGGTCCGGAGAAGTCCGGTCATCGCCGATGATCTCGCCCCGAAATGCACCGGCCCCGAGGAAAGCAAGTGGAAGATCAAGCCGTTTTTCATCGCCGGCATTGATGATGCCAAGATACCAATCGTTCCCTTTCCGTCTGGCAAAGGCCGCCAGCTCGCCGATCCGGCTCGGCGCCAAAACGCGGGTCTCATCCCAGGTGGTGGGCATGGCCCGGATAATGTCTAAAGCCGGACTCCCCAGGTAAACGGCCGGGTCGTCTGCCCAGCACAGCAGGGGCGAGTTATAGATCACGGTCAGGGCCAGCTGCTGCGCACGCGAAGTGCCATAGGAAAGCTTGGAATCGAAAACGCCCGGCGTATAATCTGCCGGACCCGCCAGGAAACGCGTGAAAGGAATGATGGCATTGTTGATCGCACCCTGTGGCGTATAGGTTCGCCACTCCTGGCCATAGATACCCTCGCGCGTGAGCTCGTTGGGAAAACGTCGGTTGTAACCCGTGGGCTTATCGGCCCCGTGAAAATCGATAAGCAGATGAAACGCCAGCCCGTCCCGCAGCGCCTTTTCATAGAAACGTACCTGGTCGATACCCTCTTTGTCGATAAAGTCGATCTTGAGACCCGCTACCCCAAGCCGCCGCATATCGGCAAAAAAAGCCCGGCGCACAACGTCATCCTTTAACGAAGCATACGACTTCCAGACAAAGATGCGCACGTGCCGGCGAGCCGCATAAGTCACCAGCGAGGCGAGCGAGTCATAGGCATTCGGCCAGCTGCTATCCCAGCCCGCGTCGACGATGCTGTATTCGAACCCGAGCGCCGCGGCCTTGTCGACATAGGATTTTTCGAGCGAAAGCGTAGTGACATTGTCATGCACGAAATAAGACCAAACCGCCCGCCCCGGTCGTATCCACGAAGCCGTACGAGCACCAGGGCCCGCCCCCGGATCAGCGCCGGCCCCCGGATCAGCGCCGGCCCCCGGATCAGGCGCCGGATTGAGATCAGGAATAATGTCCGAATTGACGAGCCCATCGAGCGTACCCGAAACCAGCACCACGCGCCACGGCGAAACAACGGTATCCGCAATTCGCCAGCCGGCCGAATCGTTGATGAAAGCAGCATGCAGCGTACCAAGCGTATCACTACGAAGCGACATGCCGCTATAATTGTACAACGCGGCTTCCGTAATTGTTCCGTACACCCCGTCAGGTGTCCGAAAAGTCACCGGCGGCCCCAGCTCTTTGACACCAAGACCCGAAACAAGATTCGTATAATGAAGCCCCTCATAATAATAAACGTTCTCCTGGTACCATACCCGCGAACGGGAAGGCAGCGACCACGAACTGGACTCGCTGGTCACCAGGTCACCGACCCCAGGCGGAACAATGTAGCGAAATGCAAAGCCGTCGTCGAAGATTCGGCATTCAAGGGTGAAATGGCCACGCGGCCCCGCGATCGGGATCGTCACATCCCGGTAGTGGTCAGACGCAACAGAATGAACTCCGCTCCACGCATACGACGAGTTGTGCGTAAAAGACGAAGCCGCTCCAAGCGACACACCAGCCCCCAGATCCGTCCCCGAAATCGCAATCCCCAGCGCCGAAGGCAAAACTACCGCCTTCCCATCGAGGGAAAGCGACCAGCCCAGATGCGCAGCCGAATCAACAAAAACCGACCCACGAAGTTTGCCGTTAGGACTACTTAAACGCACATGGGAAGATTGCGCTGCAACCGATACCACGACCACCAGCGCCAAAACCAACATTCCAAAACGCATGAAAAAACTATTTTTTATGAATGGCAAGCTGCGAGTCCACGGTGATCTTTTTGAACGGGCTAACATCAGGCGCCGTCCGTTTATTAAGCAGATCCAGCAGAACTTCGGTCGCTTTTTGTGCCTGCAGGTGAGGGAACTGTTCGATAGTGGCTATCGGGGGGAAAGCAGCGTGGTTGATCATAGGTTGGTTGGCGAAGCTCACGAAACTGATGTCCTTATTGATCTTGAGCTTCATCTTCCGGGCACATTCCATGGCGTCAAGCGTAACATTGTCGTTGAAACAAAGCACCGCAGTGGGCTTTCTTTTGAGTCCCATGAGCTCGGCCATTGCCTTTTCGGTACCCTCTTTGGTGAGGTCGGTCGAGACGATCAGGTTAGGGTCGAATTTCAAGGGGTGGCTCGCCAACCCCTTCATATAGCCCGCAATGCGTTGTTTGCAGCTATACAGTCCCGCCGGTCCGTTGAGTACCCCGATGACGCGATGCCCGTTCTTCAACAGGAATTTCATCGCCTGGATCGTCCCCGTTTCTACGTTGCAGGCCACGTAATGGATGTCGGACAGGTCGGGTATCCGGTCGAAAAAAACCACGGGGATGCCATAGCGTTTCAACAGTTCGAAATGTTCGTAGTTGGCCGTGCTCTTGGCAATGGAGACGATCAACCCGTCGATCCGCTGGTTCATCACGCATTCCACGATGTGTTTTTCGCGGACCTCGCTGTCAAAGGATTGCCCCAGCAAAACGGAATATTTATGCTGGGTCGAAATATCTTCTATGGCACTGATGGCGCTGGAGAAATAGAATTCGCTCAGGTCGGGCAGGATCACCCCGATGGTGAATGTCCGCCGCTTCTGAAAGAAAATGGCCTTTTGGTTGGGTTCGTAGTCCATCTCACGGGCCAGTTTCTGTACCCGTATCCTCGTCAGAATATTGATCCGGTGATGGTCGTGCAGCGCCCGGGAGACGGTCGACGTAGAAATATTTAGCTTTTTAGCAATTTCCTTGATGGTGGGAGGGTTGACCATGGGGGAAAGATTAAAGGTGCAATTCATATAACATCATACAACTGGAAACGAATATAGCAGTTTTTGCCATTAAAAAAGAATAAAAGTTCCAATTTGTCATACAACTTTTAACTAAATATCTTTGACCAATGGATACACCGTTTCAAAAGATTGGCTCCGACAAGCTCCTCAGTGGTAAGATCGAAGAATCCATCGAGGTGGCCATCCGCAAAAAGCAATACAAGGCAGGGGAGAAGCTGCCCACCGAAGGCCAGCTCTGTAAACTATTCGGCGTCAGCCGAACGGTCGTCAGGGAAGCCCTCCGCAAGCTCAGCGCACGCGGACTGGTAGTGATAAAACAAGGGAGCGGGGCCTATGTCAACGAGCTCAGCTCGGAGTCGGCCATCGATTCGATCAACCTCTTCCTCGAACTCACGGACGATGGCTCGCTGATCTTCGACATCATCCGGGCCCGGCAACTCTTCGAGCCCGAGATCGCCGGCCAGGCGGCCCTGAACCGAACCGCCGCCGAACTCGACGAGCTCGCCGAAAACCTCGAAGCCCTAAAGGCCAGCGCAAAAGAAGATATCGAAAGCCAAACGGTGATAGACATCCGTTTCCATGGCCTGATCGCCAAAGCCACGCATAACAATGTCGTCTCCCTCCTCATGCGGCCGATCTTCGAGAATATGCCCAAGGTCAAAAGGTCCATCTTCGCAAAGAACAGGCTGGAGGTCATCCCCCATGACCAGAATATGGTCCTGAAGTTCCACCAGGAGATCTTCGAAGGCATCAAAAACGCCGACCCCCGCGAAGCCTCCCACGCCATGCTCGCACACCTCAAATTCACCGAAAAGAATTTCATGGACTCCCTGAAATAGCATCCACCCCATGGCTGGACTCAGCGTGTCACCTTGATCGTCGGTGGCCCCGTCTGCAGCTGCCCTGCTACGATTACATAGGTATTGCTTGCGTCGACACCCACACCGGTGCTCCCGCCGACTTTCAGCGGTCCGCCCGCGGAGACCTCGCCGGTTGCGGTCACCCCGGCATTCACATCCGAACCCCCACCCGTGAACTTTCCCTGTGTATTCCAGTCGCCCCAGATACTGGCCGCGGCTGTCACATCTATCCCCGCGTTATACGTCAGCTTCGTTTTGCCGATCGCCACATCCTCTACCCCGAGCGAATAGTCGACCTTGAAATTGGCGCCGACCCGGTTGGCAAAATTGTTCTGCGCATACACGGGGTCCTTGGCCGTCTCCCAGAACAAGCCGATATTCTTATACCCGAGCGTATACTTCGTCGTATTGCAGGTCTCTTCGATACTCAGCGGACCTATAGGCCAATCGTGGTCATAACACGGCCCCTGGAACTGCTTGATCTTTTTGGGCTTTTTCGAAAAAGGATCGGGCGGGTCCATGCCATTGATATCGATAG
>Ga0134126_10001917_pt1 | contig 26407 bp, 25 predicted proteins | sample KB31752_FD_96881 | JGI IMG/M metagenome (GOLD analysis project Ga0134126, IMG submission 96881) | Terrestrial soil microbial communities with excess Nitrogen fertilizer from Kellogg Biological Station, Michigan, USA - KB3-175-2 | ecosystem: Environmental > Terrestrial > Soil > Unclassified ... | reverse complement strand
TCGGCGGTCAGCGTCGGGCGCTTCGGCGAGTTCGCGTCCGGCATCGGAATCTCGGCGGTCAGCGTCGGGCGCTTCGGCGAGTTCGGATTCGGCATCGGGATCTCGGCGGTCAGCGTCGGGCGCTTCGGCGAATTCGGGTCCGGCATCGGAATCTCAGCGGTTAGCGTCGGGCGCTTCGGCGAATTCGGATTCGGCATCGGAATCTCCGCGCTGGTTACCGAAGTAACATGGAAGCTGGAACTTTGGATTCGCACAGCGGCGGCATTCAATGAGAGTGCGCTAGACAACGCAACGACAACGACCGGGAAATTAAAGGTTTTCATGGCTGCAAGTGTTTGTGAATGTGTAACTTCACTGTCACGATAAGCTGCGCGGTGACTCAGTAGGCGCTAGTACTACCGACGTTTTCTGAAATCAGAACAACCTGTTAGAATGAGGCTAACTTAGGCCGTGCAGGCTCGGTCGCGGTGGAAGACCGCATACCGGAATAGACAGAGATGCAGGGATTTCGGACACACCAGCACGAACGGGAAGCTGTCGACGACCTGTGGCAGCGTACGCTGTCGCATATCCCTAGCTCGTATGGCAAGCTCGTTTATCTGGCGAGCCTTCGAAATCCGGACACGGGGCGCTATGAGCACTATGGCCTCTCCTTGAATCCCAACAGCGCGGACGCAAATCGCGCTCTGCGGCGCAGCCATGAGTCGATCTTCCAGGAGTGGGTGGCCTATTCACTCGAACAGAAGAAAACCGACCTCGACCTCTACATTTCGACAATCGAATCGACAGCTAAAGACGATCTGCTCGACGCCTGGCTGCGGCTTACTCCTTATAAGAACCTCGTACCCGCTTCCATCCAAGGCCCGGAGCGCCAAAAGCATTGCTCGGACTTCGAAGCGATACTTGGACTTCTCAAGAACGTGTATGGTGTCGCTTTCCCAGATCCAAACGCATAGCGGCCCCAACCACCTGTCCGATTACCTCGATATCGTCCGGATATCGGAAACTTCGCCCAGGAACATGCGACGATGGGTGCGGCTGTAAAATCAGCCTTCCTTCATCGAACGAGCACCAGCAACAATCATATCCATCCCGGTGCTCCAAAAAGTAAATAGGTCGTTCAAACTCATGAGTCCATCCGGAAGCCACAACTCTCTTCTTGCTTTCATCGATTTGCACGAGTGACCCGGGTGCGAGCACCGGGTACATACTCCAATCGTCCCAGCCGATAAATCCATAGCGGTGATGTCTAACGTCCAGCCCCGCGAGCATTTGTAGCGGTAACTTACCCCACTCACGCACATAGCGGTTCAAGAAGAAGGTTTTTCGTAAGTCGGCGCCGACATTCAGAGAAAGTGGGATGGAGATTTCTCCTTCACTGCGCGCCTGCATGTTAAGCAGGTGGGTCGACGCAATTTCCACAAGGGAGGCGTCTGCGGGAATATCGGCAAGGCGTACTCCGTACCAATCTAGTACCAATGTAAGTTCGAGACGATAGATCGCACAGAGCGAATAAAGGCGGAATATGCTTGGTACGATCCCCCTGTTCTCAATGTCTGACAGTCTACTAAGAGCCACATAGTATTCGGCGTTCTTTCGCCGATCGGCGATTTTTTGGCTGGCTTCTTCCACATCGCGGTAACGAAGTCCCAATTTTTCTCGCGCACGCTTGAATTTTAGTCCGGCATCTTCCATGCTAGATAAAGATAAGTCCTGGTATTACCCTTACGAATTTGGACTGGGCACAGCCAAGTTACTGTGCAGTAAAGGCTCATACACTGCAGTAGATTATCATGGATGGGCGTAATTTGTTCCGAATTCGGAACAGAGCGGAGGAAACCAGGTTTGCAGCGCAGAATAGTAGTCGCGGTCACAGGCGCGAGCGGCTCGATTTACGGCTTTCGGCTGCTCGAGAAGCTACGTGGGCATCGAGACATTCAGATTCATCTGATCCTGAGCCGGGCGGCTGAACGCACTTCCCATCTGGAGATGGATACGCTACCCGCGGACTGGAAGCATCTCGCGCACTATACCTATCCCTTTGAGGATATAGGATGCAGGCTCGCCAGCGGTTCGTTCCGTACCGATGGCATGGTAGTCGCGCCCTGTTCGATCCATACCGTCTCCGCAATCGCCGCCGGCATCAGTTCGAACCTGATTCTGAGGGCTGCCGACGTATGCCTGAAAGAACGCAGACGACTGATCCTTATGGTTCGAGAGACGCCGTTTCATCTTGGACACTTACGCTCGATGGCCGCTGTCACGGAAATGGGAGCCATCGTCGCGCCACCCATTCCGGGCTTTTATCATAAGCCGCAAAGCATACTGGACATCGTCGATCATTCCGTCGATCGCGTGCTCGATCTGCTGGGAACGCCCGATCCGAAAACGCCTCGATGGGATGATATCTCCGATGAGGAAACGGAGTAAGACGAAAGTCGCGTTTCAGGGCGAGCCTGGCGCGTTCAGCCACGCCGCCGCCCGGAAATTGTTGGGACCCGACGTGGACATCCTTCCCTGCCCGCGATTCGACGAAGTGTTCGGCGCCTTGCAGGCGAAGCAAGCGACACACGCGGTAATTCCGATCGAGAACACCCTGCACGGAAGCGTTCATGAGAACTACGACCATCTGCTCGAGTACGATCTACCGATTGTCGGCGAAACGAGCATTCGCATTTCTCACCAATTGATTGCGATGCCGGGGACCCGGTTTCGTGACGTGCGGCGCGTTTTATCGCATCCGGTCGCGCTGAACCAATGTGTCCGCTTCTTCAAAGAGCATCCGGATATTGAGAAAGTTCCGCACTACGATACCGCCGGCAGCGTGAAGACGTTGGCCGACGAACGCCCCCCCCACTCCGCGGCGATCGCCTCCGCCGCTGCGGCGGAAATTTATGGCGGAGTCATTCTCAAGCGCGGCATAGAGGACGACAGGCAGAATTTCACGCGATTCTTTCTCTTGGATCGGAGGCCGTTGAAGCGAACGTCGACGGACGGAGGCTGGAAGACATCCGTCGTTTTCTCGACGCCCAACCATCCCGGCTCACTGTTTCGAGCGATGGCCTGTTTCGCCCTGCGTGATTTGAATCTAACAAAAATCGAATCCCGCCCCTTACGAGGAAAGCCCTGGGAATATTTATTTTATGTAGATCTTATTGGGCATAGTGACGATATTCAGGTCGCAAATGCACTAAATAATTTGAAAGAAATTTCAAATATGCTGAGAATCCTCGGAAGTTATCAGCCGATGGACTAACCGCCAATTACTCTGGTTTTCCGTTAACAATCATGAAAATTGTGATTCTACTGCTAAGTTGCTGCGCGATCCTGGGAGCGGCGCCGCTTCGAGAATTTGTTTACACGTCCGCCCCTTTTGCGTCGGCGCATGCTTCGACGGTTGTCGAACTCCGCAATGGCGATTTATTGTCCGCCTGGTTCGGAGGATCGGACGAAGGTAATCCCGACGTTGCGATATGGGGTTCGCGGCGCTCCGAGTCCGGATGGTCGGCGCCCGTCGAGCTGGCGCGTGAGCACGAAATCGCCTGTTATAACCCGGTTCTGTTCTACTCAAAAACGGGGCGGCTCTGGCTTTATTACAAATTCGGACCGCATCCCTCCGATTGGACGGCAGCGCGCCGGTTCAGTGACGATGACGGAAAGACGTGGTCTTCGGTCGAACATCTGCCTGCCGGCGTCTATGGGCCTATCCGGGCTAAGCCTCTGGTGACCGGAGACGGCGTTATCGTCAGCGGCACTTCAGTGGAAAGCTATCATTCGTGGGCGGCATGGATTGAGCGCAGCACCGATAATGGCGAGACGTGGAAGCGGATCGGGCCCATTACCGTTCCAAGCGAGCGATTCTCACAATTCACGAAAACCTATGGAATCATTCAGCCATCGGTAGTCTCGATGGGTGGAAACAAACTCCGACTGTATGCCCGGTCGACATCGCAGATCGGCAGGATCTGCATTGCCGATTCGGCGGACGGCGGACTGACGTGGACCGCGGCGCGCCCGCTTGACGTGCCGAATCCGAACTCCGGCATCGACGCAGTGCGACTGAAAGACGGCCGGATCGTGCTCATCTACAACAACACGCCGAAGGGCCGTACGCCGCTGAATCTTGCGGTCAGTCATGATGGCATACACTTTCGGATGTTTTACACGCTGGAGAATGAGCCCGGCGAATACTCGTATCCGGCGATGATTGAAGCAAAAAACGGCGATTTGGACATTACGTATACCTGGAAGCGGCAGAGAATCCGGTTTGTGCGGTTCCCGTTATCCGAGATTCCGAGCCAATGAGCCCATGCTCGCCATTTGGCGGTGATGGCGACACTCGTGTCGGCCGTGCCGAGATGAATCTCGGAGCCGACGCGCGTCGGTGCGCGGGCGCGTTATCCGCGCTTTCTCTCGACAAATCGCTTCAGCGCCGATTTCGCTTCTTGAAAATCAGGAAAAAGCCGCTCGTCCGCTTTAAATTCCGGGGTGTGAACGCAGCGCCTCGCGGCTTTGTGAACCGTGGGATGCCGCAAGTGCAGCATCTCGTGGTACAGAACGTAGCGCACGGCAATTTCGGGAGCGTCCGCCGCATCGAGAATTAAACTCAACACAATCGCGTTGTGCGAAGGATCGTAATGTCCCAGCGTTGTGTGGCTGGGACGCATGCTCCACCCAAGCCGCGGTTCGGCCATCATGCCGCCGAAAAACTGTACGTTCAGATCGTCGAACATCCGGTGCAAATCGTAGTGCTTCCCGGCCGGCCCGCGAAACTGCTTCCGGCCGCGCTCCTGCTTCACCAGATGAAGCACGCGGCGTACATCGGCGCGGTTCAGATAACGCCGGTAGACCGCAACGGCACGGTCGTCCGGCTCTCTGCGATACAGCTTTCCGATGAGAATGCGCGCCAACGCCTCCTGTACCGGCGCCGGAGCTCCTTCCAGCATGTCGCTGATTTGCACCCGCAGAGTGCCCTCCGTCAAGCTGATGCGGCTATCGGCGTTTGCATATTTCTTATACTCGATACGTATGCGAGGCGGCGCTGTGCGCGGTTTGAAATATTGGAATACTCGTGCATAGATCTGTACGGTTGTTTCGAACAGCAGCGCTGCCTCGACTTGCATCAATCCCGAATGTAACACTAGATGTTTCGGATCCACCAATTAAGGAGCTTATTTGCCAAGGGCTAAAATCAGCGCGTTGGGGTCTTATGTTCCACCTCGTCTGTTGACCAATGACGACCTTTCGAAGATGGTCGAAACCAACGACCGCTGGATAGTTGAGCGGACAGGAATCCGTGAGCGGCACATCGCCGATCCGGAGGTCGCCACTTCGGATATGGCATTGAAGGCCGCTCAGGCGGCTCTTGAACAGCGCGGTATCGCCGCGAGCGATCTCGACGCCATTCTCGTTTGCACCGTGACGCCGGACATGCTGTTTCCGTCGACCGCGTGCCTCGTCCAGAATGGGCTCGGCGCGACGGGGGCGTGGGGCTTCGATTTGGTCGCGGCCTGCTCTGGCTTTGTATTCGGCCTCACCACGGCGGCAAGCATGATCATGAGCGGAACGCATCGAAAGGTGCTGGTGATCGGCGCCGATACGATGTCTCGCATTCTCGATTACACCGACCGCACGACCTGCATCCTATTTGGCGATGGCGCGGGCGCAATGCTGGTCGAGCCGACCGACGAAGCCGGCCTCGGCTTTATCGGTCATCTAAACGAAATCGACGGTTCCGGCGGCCAGTATCTGAAAATGCCCGCCGGCGGAAGCCGGCTTCCCGCGTCGGCGGAGACTGTTGAGAAGCGGCTTCACTACGTCAAGCAGGATGGCCAGCAGGTGTTCAAGTACGCGGTCCGGAAAATGTATGAGATGTGCGATTGCCTGCTGAAGAGGCATGGATTCACGCCCGCGGACATCAAGCTGCTGATTCCGCATCAGGCCAACAAGCGCATCATTACAGCGACCGCGGAGCGCCTTGGCTTGCCGGAAGATCGCGTGGTCCTGAATATTGACAAATACGGCAACACCACTGCCGCCACCATTCCGCTGGCGACCGACGACGCCGTGAACGACGGCCGCCTGCAGCGCGGCGATCTCGTGCTGTTTGCCGCCGTAGGCGCAGGCTACACGGCCGGCGCGAATCTGTGGCGCTGGAGCTATTGATCTAGCGCCGGCTTGATTTGGGCTGGGGCCGCACGGTGATACGTATAAAATAAATGCTAAAATACGTATATGTCGAAGTTAACGTTGAGCATCGACGATTCGGTAATCGTACGGGCAAAACGCTACGCGAACCAGCACGGGTTTTCCGTTTCGAGACTCGTTGAAATTTACCTTGATGCAGTTGCGGCTCCGCCGGTCCCCGCGACGGAACCTCCTGTGTTGCGGTCTCTTCGGGGCAGTCTCAAGAAAGCCGATTTGGACGATTACCGAAAACATCTGAGAGAGAAGTATCGGTGAGGAAAGCCCTCATTGATATCAATGTCGTTCTGGACGTTTTGCTCGACCGCGAACCTCATGTGAGCGCCAGTGCCTCGGTTTGGGCAGCTATCGAACTGGGCGCGGCAGACGGATTTCTAGCGGCTCATGGAGTCACCACCATCTATTATCTTGTTCAAAAGGAACAAAACTCTCAATCAGCTCGACGAACAATTACGGCCATCCTGAAGGTGTTTCGCATTGCTCCGCTCGATGACGCAATCGTCCGGCGAGCCCTGGATTTGAAGTGGCGGGATCTTGAAGACTCAGTTGTGGCCGCAGCGGCGGAATCGACTGGATGCGATTTTATTGTCACCAGAGATTCGGCTGGATTTCCTAACTCGCCGGTGAGAGTCGTTACGCCCGAAATGGCTGCTGTCCTATTGAGACAAAGCGAGCCAACGAGGGAATGAATGCGATCTCAAATAAGCTCCGGGCTTGGCGAATAAAACGCGAAAACAGTGGTATGCTGGTGGCTGAGAAATGTCACATCCGACTCTTCAGGAACTCCGCGATCAGCTCGGCTGCCTGGAAGAAACACAGCGGCGGTTCTCGCGCACCATTCCGATTGCGGATGCGGTGGATCGTTGGATGCCCCATGGCGGTCTGCCTGTGGGATGCATTCATGAAGTGAAAGGCGCGAGTGTTGCCAGCGCTCTGGCTTTCTCCTCGATCCTGTCGGCGCGCATCGCCGGAGAGCAAGGCAATATCGTTTATATTGCGCCCGACCGCTCCTTGCATCCGCTGGGGCTTCTTCCTTACGGAGTGAGGTTGGATCGGCTTCTTCTCGTCTCGGCGCGGCGCTCGCAGGATATCGCCTGGGCGACGATGGAAGCGCTTCGATGCTCGCAAGTGAGCGCGGTGATGGCGATACTCGATAGCGCGGACCTTACAAGTTCCCGCCGCCTGCAACTTGCAGCGGAAAGCAGCGGAGCAACGGGTTTTCTCTTAGGCCCGGTCACTTCGGCACCAATCGCGGCGCCCATCACACGATGGAAGGTTTCATCCCATGTGGGGAAGCCAGGACAAAGGTTCGACGAGCCGGCATGGGCTCTCGATCTTCTCTATTGCCGTGGGGGACGGCCGGGGAGTTGGACCATCGAATGGCGCGAACAACGGCTGAATACTTTGTTCAATCAATTGGCCACGCAGACAACGCGCGAGGCGCTGGCAGGATGAGATGGCGCGGCGTTTTCTCAGCCTTTTCTGCCCTGACGTTACCGGCGATCGACTGACGCAGCTTGTCGAATGGTGCGACCGTTATTCGCCGCTCGCTGCGGCCGATGGAAGCGATGGCATCATTCTCGACATCACCGGCTGCATTCATTTGTTTGGCGGAGAAGACAAACTCTTTCTCGATCTTCAGCGGCGTTTTCACCGGATGGGCATTCAATCACAGGGCGCCATCGCGGATACATGGGGAATTGCATGGGCGCTGGCGCGCTATGGTGAACAATCCATCGTTCATGGAGGGAATGCCGCGTCCGCGCTTGCTCCTTTGCCAGTCGAGGCGCTCCGGCTTCCTTATGAAATTGTTCTTGAGCTGAGAAGGCTCGGCCTATCCACCATTTCTGCGGTGCGGAAAATCCCTCGCAGTTCGCTGGCCGCGCGATTCGGCTCCACTCTTCTCTGGCGTCTCGATCGGATATTTCAACAAGCGGAAGAGCCGTTGACGCCATGGCGGCCGGCTGCGCCGTATCGAGCATCACGAATTCTTGCCGAGCCGATCTCAACTGTCAGTGCGGTTGAATATGTGCTGCATGACCTGCTCCAAGAAATCTGTAAGCGGCTCGAAAGAAATCGTCTGGGTTCGCGGCACATGGACCTTGCCTGCTATCGGTTGGATGGAACCGTGGATCGATGTGAAATTCGTACTTCGAAGCCCACGCGCTCCATTCCTCATCTGATGCGTCTTTTCGAAGGCGTGTTAGAAACTCTTAAATCTGGCTTTGGGTTCGAAACATTCGTGCTCTCGGTGCTTGATGTTGAAGCGCTCCATCCAACCCAACTGAGTCTTTCGCAGGCGAATCCCGTTGAAGACGAATCGTCCTTCAATGCGCTAGTCGATCGCTTCGGCATGAAATTGGGCTTTGATCAGGTGAATCGTATCCGGGTGCGCGAGAGTTACCTCCCGGAACAGGCAGTGGAGTTTCGTTCCGCCGCTGTGTCTCCCATCGCCGGCGCGGAATGGCCGGCTTACCGTATCCGGCCAGTTCGTTTGATTCATCCCCCCATGAGCATTAAAATTTCGATCCTCATTCCCGGAGGATCGCCCGTGCGGTTTTTCATAGGAGAGCGGCAGCGCCGGATTGTCCGTCTGGAAGGTCCGGAGCGCCTGACCGCCGAGTGGTGGCGCGATTCCAATTCGCGCTGGGGTACGCGCGACTACTACCGCATTGAGGATGACCAGGGACTCCGCTTCTGGATTTTTCGCGATTCATCCGAACACTGGTTTCTGCACGGACACTTTGCTTAGGACGTTGTATGCGATATGCAGAGCTACAGGCATCGTCCAACTTCAGCTTCTTACGTGGAGCATCGCATCCACAGGAACTGGTAAATGCGGCCAATGAATACCGCCACTTTGCAATTGCTCTCACCGACAGGAATACGCTGTCCGGCATTGTTCTCGCGCATTCCACGTTGAAAAAGATGAAGGAACTCCACACTCGCTTCATTGTGGGGTGTCGTATCGATCTGAAAAATGGGGAAAGCATTCTCTGTTATCCAAAGAATCGTAAGGCATACGGGAATTTAACCCGGTTACTGACGTTAGGCCGGCGCCGGGCAAGCAAAGGCGAATGTCTTCTCGATCTCGCCGATGTTGCGGATCACGCCGAAGGCCAGCACTTTATTCTTCCTTTCCCGCAGGTTCTTACCGAATCCGCAAGAACTCATATTCAACAGTGTGCCGATTTATTTCAGGGAAATCTTCACCTTGCGTTGACCCACTCCTGTCGTGGTGACGACAAGCAATGGATTCGCATTGTAGCCGGGTTTGCGCGATCTTTGGCCATCCCGATTGTTGTTACGAATGACGTGCTTTATCATTACCCAGGGCGGAAGATGCTTCAGGATGTAGTAACGTGCATCCGCGAAAAATGCACGCTGGCCGAAGCAGGGTTTCGTCTGGATGCGAACGCGGAGCGTCACCTAAAACCGCCGCGGATAATGGCTCAACTCTTCTCCGAGTGGCCGGGTGCTCTTGAAGCAACCATCGAGATTGCCGATCGATGCCTCTTTTCTCTCGATGAGCTTCGCTATGAATACCCCGAAGAGATCGTCACGCCGGGCTTGTCGGCATTCGAGGATTTAAAGCGCCGCGCATTCGATGGAGCCAGGAGCCGATATCCCAAAGGCGTGCCTGAAGAATTCGAGAAGCAGATTCATCATGAGTTGAAACTGATTGCCGAGTGTGAATATGCGCCGTACTTTCTGACGGTCCATGAGATCGTTAAATTCGCCAAAAGCAAAGAGATTCTTTGCCAGGGCAGGGGATCGGCTGCAAATTCGGTCATCTGTTATTGCTTGGGAATCACGGAAGCCGATCCGGTGGAATGCAAGCTGCTCTTTGAAAGATTCATCTCATCCGCTCGAAACGAACCGCCGGATATCGATGTTGATTTTGAACACGAACGCCGGGAAGAGGTCATCCAACACATCTACGAAAAATATGGGCGAGACCGCGCCGGGCTTACCGCTACTGTTGTCCACTACCGCAAGCGGCGCGTTCTTCGAGAAGTGAGCAAGGTTTTGGAACTATCGGGAGAGACTTCACCGGAACGCCGGAAGCTTGCTGTGAGTCTGATGAATCAATTAATCGGCTTCCCTCGCCACCTTTCACAGCATGTTGGAGGATTCGTGATCGCCCGTGAGCGCCTCGACGAGTTGGTTCCCATTGAAAACGCAAGAATGCAGGATCGGACCGTCATTCAGTGGGATAAAGACGATATTGACGAATTAAGAATGATGAAGGTTGACGTTCTCGGCCTGGGAATGCTCAGCGCCATTCGAAGAGCTTTCGATCTGCTGAAGCTTCATTATGCAAAGGAACTCACGCTCGCCACAATTGACCGAAAAGATCCTGCGGTGTACGAGATGCTTCAGAATGCGGATTCTATCGGGGTCTTCCAGGTGGAGAGCCGCGCACAGCAGAGTATGTTGCCCCGGCTCAAGCCCAAGGAGTTTTATGATCTGGTGATCGAAGTCGCCATTGTCCGCCCAGGCCCCATTCAGGGAGATATGGTGCATCCTTATCTGCGGCGGAGGGAAGGAAAGGATCCGGTAGAGCACCCCAGCCCGGAATTGGAAGCTGTTCTTGGCAAGACGCTCGGCGTTCCTCTATTTCAGGAACAGGCCATGCAGGTTGCTATTGTCGGAGCTAACTTTACGCCTGACGAAGCCGACGAGTTGCGTCGATCGCTGGCGACATTCAGACACGTCGGCACAATTGGCTTGCTGGAAGAGCGTTTTCTCGAGGGCATGCGGGAAAATGGCTATCCGGAAGAATTCGCCAAGCGCTGTTTCAATCAGATCAAAGGGTTTGGCACTTATGGATTCCCAGAGGCACATGCCATTTCCTTTGCGAACTTAGTGTACGTCTCTGCGTGGATCAAGCACCATCACCCTGATGTTTTTTGCGCGGCGCTTTTGAATAGCCAGCCCATGGGGTTTTACGCACCGGCCCAGCTAGTGCGCGATGCTCGTGAGCACGGAGTGGAAGTCCGCCCCATCGATGTCAATCACAGCAATTGGGAGACAACGATGGAGCCTATCGAAAACTCCTCGCGTCATGCTGTCCGGCTGGGACTGCATATGGTCTCCGGCCTCCCCGAAAAAGAGGCGCGGGCGCTTGTTGCGGCACGAGGTTCTGGATATCGCACGCCCGGTGAGATCGCAAGGCGTGCTGGATCTAGCCGCCGCGCGCTCGATAGGCTGGCCCAGGCCGATGCGTTTTCATCAATGACAGTCGACCGGCGGCAGGCCCTTTGGAAGACCAGCGTTCTCGACGGGAAGATGCCTCCACTGTTCGCCAGTGCCCATCTGTTTGACGAACCTGAAGCGGATCTGCCACCGATAACGGGAAGCCAGGAAGTTCTGGCGGATTATCTGACTACAGGACTTACGCTGCGCCAACATCCGCTGACCTTCCTGCGCCCTCATCTGAAAGCAAGACGAGTCACAACAGCAGCGGAGTTGAAAACGATAGGAGCAGGAAAAACCGTTCTGGTGGCGGGACTCGTGTTATTCCGCCAGCATCCGCAAACGGCAAAAGAAACAATCTTCGTCACAATCGAAGACGAAACTGGAGCAGCCAATCTAATCGTTTGGAAGCACGTGCACGAAAAGTATCATGCCGCTGTTTATCATGGAAAACTGTTGGCCTGCCAGGGAGTTGTGCAAAGAGAGGGCCAAGTGTTACACGTGGTCGCACGCTATGTGTGGGATTGGTCCGCGCAACTGAAAGATCTTGACCCGCAGCAAGCCGCTCCGGCGCTTCCTGTTCGCAGCCGGGACTTTCGATGAATCTGGAAACTACGCGTAATCCGAATTGCGTATTCTCCCACTAAACGCGGAGGTTGTTAGAATTTGGGGCAGTAACGCCATGGCCGAATCCAAATCCGATAACAACGGCGAGCATTTGCGGCGCATAAGGCGAATTTGTACGGCGCTGCCCGAGGTGACGGAAAAACTCTCGCACGGCGAGCCGACCTTCTTCGTCCGCAAGAAAGTATTTGCAATGTTTGCCAACAACCATCACAACGATGGGCACGTCGCGGTGTGGATACCTGCCGCGCCGGGTGTCCAACCGGCATTAATTGGCGCATCGCCCGAGACATTCTTCAAACCTCCCTACGTTGGCGTGCGTGGCTGGGTCGGCATCGAACTGGACAGCATCAACGACGAGGAATTGGCTTTCCACATCCATGAAGCCTGGCGGCTGATCGCGCCGAAGACATTGCTACAGGGGACGAATCGTGTGGAAGGAGGTCGAAGACCCAAGCCTCGCCGCGCGTAATAGCCGCGATCACCACGGGAATATGGAAATGAGTGCTCCCGAACTGCCTCCAGCGATGATAATACTTTTTGGGCCAATCTCTTCCGCGGCTCCGAACGGCGGCAGCTCGTTTTGGAACTGGTTTGAAATCATAGTTGCCGGCTGCGTCCTAGTCACAGGTTGGGGAAAGTACCTAAATAGAGATCCGAATACGAATGTGGCTTCCTACAACCTTGTGGGCCTGACCGTCATCTGCGCCATAATGATCGGCTTTGGCGTCTGGGATTGCTGCATTAAGGAAAACTGAAAAACCACGGCGCCTCCGCGCCTATATTCCGGCGACTCATTTCATTCATTACCGCGAGAGTTTTCGGAGAGCGCCAAGGACGGCCCAATGCAATGTTCAAGTTAGTTTTATTTGATTCTAAGTGATTGCAAGCGGCATTCCGACGTATGGTGTCTTGTCCCGTGCTCGATTCGGGCGCGAGCCCCAAGCTTCCATCTCATTCAAGCTGCACCGCATCACCACGGCGCACCTTCCCGCCGCGCAACACAGACGCGTATACGCCAACATTGGCTCCGTTGTAACTCGCGGCCGTGCGCAGAATGCCGGCATCGTTTGGAAGATCGCTTTGCGCGAGCGTTGTCATCACGCAACGGGGACAGGGAACCGTGATGCTTATGCTAACATCGTCTCCTATCGCAAGGGTGCGCCCCAGCCACGCATTCTCCACGAAATCTTCTTCACCCTCCGGACTCGACACGACAATGTTTGGACGAAAGCGCCGGACTTCGAAACGCCCCTTTGGATACAGCGTTCGCAGCCGGTCGAGCGTGGCCGTGGTCAGCACGTGTACGAAGGCGGCATCGAAGTAAGTGCCTTCCGGAAGTCCGAAATCGGTGACGGTATTCCGGTAATCGAGCCCTTCGATATCCGGCCAGTACTCCTCGGAAGTACCCGCGGAGTGGCTGGGCGATGCGTTAGAAATCCCGCGAAGCGTCACGTCGCGGTTGAGCGCCTTCGATAAGGCTTCGTCGGCGTCCGACTGCTCCGTACTGACCATGTCGCCGTCGGGGAGAGTGATGCGGACCGAAGGCGCGATCTGCCCGGCGTTCAAGGGATCGGCCAGCGTCGCGCGAAAGCTAAAAAGCTGTGGCCACTTTCGCGGGTTTTTGGCGCTGGCGATTTTTCCATCGGAGCGGTCGATCAGTCCGTAAGCACGATCGCCCCACAGACCTCGTTTCGTGACCAGGGCCGCGTTCATCTCTTCTCCCAACATCGACTTGACCGGGTATCGCCACAGCGAACCAACCCAGCCGACCGTTTGCGTCGATGTCATCGTGCAGTCCTTCTTTCCGCGTCGGTCACCAAGCCCCGTGTTCGCGCCGGCTTACTTGATGACAATTATAAATCGCAAATTCGCACGAGGATGGAACTCGCTCTATTTCTACTACCAAGGCTGATTAGAGAGCCGCGATGCCGTTGAAGCCGTGATGCGCCAATATCCCGCCCGCTGAGCCAACACTCGTGAGGCTTCCGTTTTTGTTTATGCGGAAAATGCCGATCGCGCCGAGGCCTGCATTCAGACTGTAGAGAAATTTGCCATCGGAGCTGATCGTCAGATCCAGATTGGAGCTTCCGGCCGGATTCGTTGCTTGTATGGTGTTCGGCAGCGGCGTTAACGCTCCGTTCGGATCGATGGCAAACCCGGAGATGGTCGCGGAGCCGGCGTTGTTTGTATAAACGAACCGGCCATCCGGAGTTATTGCGTTCCAGCAGGTCGCCGCTCCCAAGGTCGGAACTCCCGGAGTAATAGAGGACAGTGTACCGTCGTCAAGAACAGCGTAAGACGAAATCGTGGAACCGTTTTGCGCGCCGGCGGGTCCGGTCTCCGCCACGAGCGCGGCGCCTCCCGGTGTGAAGATCACGGCGAACGTGCCGGGCTGCGGATCCGAATTTACCAGAATTGGAGAGAGTGTGCCGTCCGGCTGTACCGTGAAAGCATCGATATTATTCGTTAGCCTCTCTGTTACGAGTAGAAATCGCCCGTCTGGACTAAAGGCCAGCGACGCGCCGCCGCTCGTGTTCGTGCTCAGGAACCGGATGGAGTTGCTGATCTGCATAAGCTTGCCGTTTTGACTCAATCGGAACCCGGCTACGCTGCTGCTGCCGCCCGTATTCAACACATACACAAGATTGTCGTGTTGCGCTATCGCATTCGGCGAGCTGCCGCCGCACGGCGCGACATCCGTCAGAACGAGTCTGGAATGGTGGACGCGAAACACCGAAATGTCTCCGCTGCCGGCATTCACCGCGAATAGAAAGGAGCGATCCTGGCTGAGCGTCAAAGATCCCTGAGACTCCAGTGGATCGATGAGGCCGCCGCTTCCTCTTCCGCCGGTGTAGAATTTTCGGCTTTGTTGCAGCATGCCGTTGTCGGCTCTCCTATAGGCGACAATCTCGTTCCCATTCGCGGCATTTGTCATGACGAACACCGCCTTTGCGTCATGGGAATCAACGTCTTTAGCCATCCCGGCGTTCGCAAAACCGAAAACGATGGCAATGGTCAATGCAGTCAAAATCCGTCTCATTCGTATCTCCTTTTGTGACGGCGCGCCGTGCTACCCGCCTGCTGTTTGCGCCGTTCAAGGTGAGATTCGGACGGACGAGGAGAATAGTTACGCTTCGATTTACAAAAATCTAAAGTGACTGCGATTACCAAATAAGAGGGCGAGACATGCCTCGCCCGCGTACGCGATCATCACTGTCAGGCAGAAAACAGCAAGCACTGAGGCTTCTGCCTGTGTTTCTAAAGAGTCAAAAATGTGGACCTGTCGACTTCACTCCTCACCCCGCTCGCTCCACCGCGTTTTTCCATCCCGAGTACAGACGATCGCGCTCGCTGCGGGGCATCTGTGGCTCGAATGTCCGTTCGGCTTTCCAAAGTTCGGCGAGTTGTTCAGTGCTGCGGAACGCTCCGGTCGCGAGTCCGGCCAGATACGCCGCGCCAAGCGCCGTGGTCTCCGTGTCCTCGGGCCGGATAACGGGACAGCCGGCAAGGTCTGCCTGGAATTGCATCAGGAAGTTGTTTCTGGCGGCACCGCCGTCAACGCGGAGTTCCTGAATCGGCTGCCCGCTATCGGCAACCATCGCTTCAAAAAGATCCTGGCTTTGATAAGCGATGCTTTCGAGCGTAGCTCTAACCAAGTGCGCGCGGCTGGCTCCGCGCGTGAGCCCGGTAATTGTGCCGCGTGTCTGCGGTCTCCAGTGGGGCGCCCCTAAGCCGACGAAGGCCGGAACACAATAGACGCCGCCCGCATCCGGAACCGAAAGCGCCACACTTTCGGTCTCTTCCGCAGAGTCCACAAGTTGTAGTTCATCTCGCAGCCACTGCACGGCTGCCCCGGCAATGAACACGCTTCCTTCCAGAGCGTATGCCCTCTCGTCTCCAGATGATGCCGCGCGCGTCGCAATCAGCCGGTTCTTGGATACCGGAATTTCGCCGCCTGTGTGGAGCAGCGCAAAGCAGCCGGTGCCGTAGGTGTTCTTGAGTAGTCCTTTGCGGAAGCATCCCTGCCCAAACAGCGCCGCCTGCTGGTCGCCGGCGATTCCCGCGATGGGAATGGGACCACCGAATGCGCTGGTTTCAGCGACGATGCCTTGCGATGGAATGATACGAGGGAGCATGGCGGCCGGAATGCCGAGAATGTCGAGGAGTTCCGGGTCCCAGTTGTCCGTCGCCAGATTCATCAGCATGGTCCGCGATGCGTTCGTGATATCGGTCGCGTGCACCTTGCCGGCGGTGAGATGCCAGATCAGCCAACTGTCTACCGTGCCGAACAGCGCCTCGCCGGCGTCCGCCCTCTCCCGCACACCCTCTACGTGATCGAGAATCCACCGAATCTTGCTGCCGGAAAAGTAGGCGTCGATGACGAGACCCGTTTTGCTCGTGATGGTCTGAGCGTGCGGCGAGTTCGCAAGCTCCGTGCAAAATTCCGCCGTGCGCCGGCACTGCCAATTGATCGCGGGCGCGAGAGGCATCCCCGTGCGCCGGTCCCAGACGATCACGGTCTCACGCTGGTTCGTGATGCCGATGGCTGCGATTTCTCGCGCTTTGATTCCGCGGCTTGTGAGGAGGGCTTTCACCGTATCGAGTTGCCGCTCCAGGATCTGCCGGGCGTCCTGCTCCACCCAGCCAGGCCGCGGATACCGGCAATCCACCGGCTGCGTTTCCAAGGCTAACCGCCGTCCTTCTTCGTCGTACAAGGCAGCGCGGGCACTCGTCGTTCCCTCATCTAGAGCGAGCAAATATCTCATCGGGCTAAGGATACAACGTGAGTTCGCGAGACAGTTTGCTATCCTCACTCGGAATATGTCCAAGTTCTCGCTTACCGCTGAACTCCTCGCTGAGTTCCTCGGAACCATGGTGATTCTCCTGTTCGGAAACGGCGTAGTTGCGATGGTGGTGCTCTTCGGCCACGGCGCCCAGGGCGAAATTGTGAACGGCGGCTATACGAACATTACTCTGGCTTGGGGCCTCGGCGTGACTTTCGCCGTGTACGTTGCGGGCCGTGTAAGCGGTGCGCACTTAAATCCGGCGGTGACGCTTACGCTGGCGGTTTTCCGCGGTTTTCCGTGGAAAAAAGTCCTCCCCTACTTCGGCGCCCAGATTGTCGGCGCCTTCGTGGGCGCGGCGGCAGTGTTTTTCGAATACCGGCCGCAATTCAACGTGTTCGATCCGCTGCGCGAGCACACGGCGGGCGTCTTCACCACATTCCCCGCATTCCCGAATATTCCCAGCGCAGGCTTGTACGACCAGATTCTCGGGACGGCCCTGTTGCTGCTCATCATTTTCGCGGTTACCGATGATCGTAATCTCGCGCCATCGGGAAATATCGCGCCTATACTGGTTGGTCTAAGCGTGGTCGCCATCGGCATGTCTTTCGGTAGCCTTTACGGGTACGCCATTAACCCTGCCCGGGATTTCGGTCCTCGCGTCTTCACGGTTATGGCAGGCTTCAGGCATAACGGCTTGACCGACGGAACCGGCGCGTTCTGGATACCCATAATCGGTCCGCTGATCGGGGGCTTGGTCGGCGGCGGCGTTTACGATGGATTGATCCGGCGATGGATCAATAAAGAAGTGACTGAAATTCTTGAGTAAATGATTAAAAGCACTTCTTGAGTGACGAACTGAATCCTGCCTCTATCGGGCTGGGATTTTCCACTCCTTACGGCTTGCGAAAGAGTTATGGATGCGTCGCTCCTGAATTCGCCGACCCGGGTGCGCCTTTGAAAAGGAACATTTAGAAAAAATCGCCATTGATCTTCGCTATTTTCTTATTCCAGTTCGCCCAACACCTCGTTTAGCACTTTCCCCACCTTCATGTATTCGTCGTAATCGGTCGGCTTGCGGAAATAACGGGTGGCGCCCAAGCGCGAAGCCTCGGATCGATCCCGCGGCGAATCGGAAGAGGTGAGGATGACTATGGGGACGTGTTTGCAGCGTTCGCTCCGGCGAATACGCTGAAGAACATCCGAGCCGCTTCTCTTGGGTAGATTCAGATCGAGAAGCACCATGTCCGGGCATGGCGCCCGCGGATCCCGCTCCGCGCGTTCGATAAACGCAATGGCCTCTTCGCCGTCGACCACAACGTGCAGATGCACGATCACCTCATGGACTTCGATCGCTTCTTCGACCAGCATCGCGTCGGCGGCATTATCTTCGACAAGAAGTAAATTGGGCTTCGACGTGGGCCGCTGAATTCGCTTGTCAGCCGAGTGAGAGACGGAATTCTGCCCTGACTCTCCACTCGGAGTGCGCTCCGATTTGTCCGCAAAAGCAACCCGCCAGGGTCCGGCCGCCGGCGGGCAGAACCCGAACGCTTGTATTCCCCGCTCTGCCATGAAGCCGCTTGAAGCCATCAAAACATCCCCCTAAATTCCGCCAAAAGCAGGTTAATTACGCGAGTTGCGGAATGATGTATGGCGCTCGATATTGCGGATGCGCCAGTTGATTCGCGGCATTCTCATCGAACTTTTCGGTTGTCCGATCGAAGGCAAGGAGACGACCTCCGAGACGGTAGCTGATGTTCGCAAGATGGCACAGGTCCGCGGAGATGCGGCCGACATCGACATCGGCGTGCAGATCCTGGTATTTGCGGCTGCGGACGGCGGCAAGGAAGTTCGCGATGTGGGGCATGGTATCGGTCATCGAAGGCTCTTCGTACTTCGCCTGTTCGGCGAGTTTGCCCTCGTTCTGCCCTTTGTAGATGCGGTATCCTTCCGCATCAACGGCCATCCATCCGTCGGCGCCGTAGAACAGGTTGCCGATGCAGTTGCTCTCGGTCCGAGAAAGATCCGCTTCGTGGTTAGTCTGCAATCCGCGCACTTCGAACACGAGTTCCTTATCGCCGTAGTCGAAGCGTGCGATGAGCGTATTCGGCGTCTCCTGGTCGTCATCATAGGCGTATTTTCCGCCGCTTGCGACAACGGAACGAGGAAAATTGACGCCCAGACCCCAGCGGGCAATGTCCATTTCGTGCACGCCCTGGTTGCCGATATCGCCATTGCCGGTCGCCCAGAACCAGTGCCAGTTATAGAGAAACTGATTCTTGGTGAACGGCACCATTGGCGCGGGACCGCGGAATTTATCCCAATCGACTCCGGCGGGCACCGGCTCGATCGGCGTGTGTCCGATGGATTTCCGGCGCTTAAAGCAGAGGCCTCGCGCCATGTACACTTTGCCGATGACGCCATCCTGAAGCATCTGGACCGCGCGTATTTTATGAGCGATGCTGCGGCTTTGCGAGCCGACCTGCACGATGCGGCCATACTTGCGCGCCGCCGCAACCATCTGCACGCCTTCGTAGAGATCGTGGCAAGCGGGCTTTTCAACGTAAACATCCTTGCCGGCCTGGCACGCCCACACTGTGGCAAGCGCGTGCCAATGGTTGGGCAGCGGCAGCGAGACGGCGTTAATCGCTTTATCGGCGAAGAGCTGCCGCATATCCTCATAGCCTTTCGGCTTTTCACCCGTCAGCTTCTGGACCAGTGCGACGCCGCGCTCCAGATGCGCCTGATCAACGTCGCAGAGCGCCGCGATGCGCGCGTCCGGCTGCTTCGCGTAATACTCGATGTGATTCGTGCCGCGGCCGCCAATGCCGACAATGCCGACGTTGATCTTGTCGTTAGCGCCCCAGGCGCGCGTGGCGGCAATCGCGGAGAGAGCGGAAGCTTGCAGGAAAGTTCGGCGGGTTGAATGGCTCATACAGTAACCTCGCAGGGCAACCGGCGCCGAATAGTGGCGTCAGCGCAGAATCGCGAACCGGCGTGGAAACGGTTCATGAAGAATGTATCACCTTCCGATTGTGAGTGCATCCCCAGGGCAGGCATCGAGGCCAGTCGCCTAGGCGCTTCCGCCCTTTGCCTGTTCCAGCAATTGATCGCAGCCGCGCGCTGTCAACGCCAGCATCGTCAGCGTCGGATGCTTATCGCCTGTCGACGGAAACGCATTGCCGCCGAACACATACAAATTCGCAATATCGTGGGTCCGGCAGAAAGAATTTAAAACTCCATGCTTCGGATTGGCGCTCATTCGCGCCGTGCCGACTTCGTGAATGGAACCGGCCAAAGGATGTTCTTTCGATTTCGCTCTTGGCTCGCCTTCCCGGGCCGCGCCACGACTGGGGCCTGAATCGGCAGTCGCGCGGTTCGTATCGGCATCAGGCGAACCCGGAGCGCCGGGAAAGCCAACGGGCCCGCTTTTTCCCATGCCCTGCATCGTCTCGCCGCCCGCCTTCCGAAACCATTCTTCCGCTGTTTGCTGGAAATGCGCGAGGAGTTTCCGGTCGTTATCGCAGTGGGTGAAATGAATATTCAGCACCGGGATGCCCCAGTGGTCCTTCACTTCGGGATCGAGTTCGACAAAGTTTTCTTTCCGCGCCAGCATCTCGCCGCCCGCGATCCAGACTCGCGCCTGGGCTACATAGCGGCTTTTAATCTCCTTCTTCCATGCCGATCCATAACCAGGCAGCGCCGACGCGAACCGCGGATATTCGCTCTGCCCTCCAGTCGCATTCATCACATAGCCGCGGATAAAATCCTTGCGCGCGGTCTTCTTGTCGAAATTCACCATGTTCGGAACGGTGACGCCGGCCGATTTGCCGTCGTCGAGACGGCTCGGACCGCCTTTCAACTTGGGCAGAAATCCGCTGACGCCGCCGCCTCCCACCTGATCCATCATGTAGTGGCCAAGTGTGTTGCTCGAGTTCGCCAGGCCGCCTCTGGCGGAGAGCAGCATCAGCCGGGTATTCTCAAGCGTCGAGGCAGCCAGGACGACGAATTTCGCATCGACATCCACGGATTTCATCGTGTACCGCTCGATGTACGTAACTCCCCGAGCGCGATTTTCGCTATCCATGCGCACTCGCGCCACAACGCTATCGGTGCGGACGTCGAGATTCCCGGTCCTCATCGCCACGGGGAGAGTGCTTGAAACCGTGCTGAACATCGCGCCGACATCGCAGCCATTCACGCAATTCCCGCAGTAATGACAGGGCGGCCGGTTGTTGTGCATCCGCGTAAGCTGCGCGAGGCGCCGGTGAGTAGTGGGCCACCCCAGACTCTTGCACGCGGCGGTAAAAATCGCCTCCGCGCAATTCAGGGGCATCACCGGCAGGAATGCTCCATCGGGAAATTGCGGAAAGCCCTCCGCCGCGCCGCTCACGCCGATGAATCTTTCGACGCGGTCATAGTAGGGGCTCATATCGGCGTAGTTCACGGCCCAATCCATCCCGTAGCCGTCTCGCGAAGCCGCTTTGAATTCGTACTCGGCCATGCGATCGCTCGCACGCGCCCAGTGTAGGCTGCGGCCGCCGAGGCATCGCGACCGGCCCCAGTGATACACAGTGTCTGGCGATGTCGTGTACGGGTTCTCCTGGTTATCGATCATGATGCGATAATTCTGCTCACTCCCGCTGTAACGGCGGAGGAAGCCCGGTTTTCCTTTGCCTCGATATTCCATCTGGTAAAGGAGCGTATGATGAAAGTCTTTCGCTGGATCGACGGAACTGCCGGCTTCGAGCATCAGCACTTTCATGCCGGCTTTGGAGAGTTGCATTGCCGCCCAACCACCGCACGCGCCCGATCCCACAACTATCGCGTCATAACTCTTCGCCATCAAAACTCCTCATCCCGCGCGCCAACTAAACGACCTGATGCTCCGGATGGTTACATGCCGGGAAGGTCGCGTTGTATGTATCTCCTTTGTAGTCCAGAGTTTCGATCATGCCAGCGCGCGACGAGTAAAACGCAAACGTATTTTGCGCCTTGATCAGCCGGTAGGCAAAATAACCCGGATGCCTCGCGGAAGAGTCGCGCTCCGGTTGGGACATGGCTTCGACAAGCGCTTCCCTGCCCTTCGCATCCGCCGCGTGAAAGCCGACGCTCTTCAGCGCCCGCATCGCGTTCCGCCACGCGCGCTGCGTTTTAGGGACCTGACCGGAGGCTTGCAATACGAAATCGATATAGTGCGCACAGTGCGCCTCGCGGGCGCCCGGCGTATCGTCGGTCGGAATCAGGATCTGGGTAAAAGCCTGTAGCGCTTCAAAATCGTTCGGTTCAAAGAACTTCGGTTGGTAATCGCGCAGGAATGGAGGCTCGGGCGGGGCGGCGTGCTCGCTCGCGCCGTGATGATCCTGAGCGGCTTTCAGCCAGCCTGCAAAGAATTCGGCCGCTCCCGACAGCGCGGCAGCGCGCATTGCCAGGTCCAGAAGATCGCGGCGGCTTGGAAGCGATTCAAAATCCATGGTTACGGAGTACCGGAATCTGGACGGATGATATCACCGGCCGATTTCACCGCATTTCCCGCTTTTGAAGCACGTGCGAATTTAGCGTGATATTCTGCGTTATTCCGAATACATTCGATTAAATTTACCAGCCGAATCGGTTTTAAGCCGATTAAATTCGGTCAAGTCAAGGAAAGGAGCAGCGACGATGCCGGCATTTGCATTTTGGAACACCTATCGCCTTGGCGGCGGCAGCGGCCAGGAAAAGAAAATCATCATCGAGGGCGTACTGGCGCAAATCTTCGACCAGCATGCCGCTGAATTTGCCCTCCTGTGCGAAGTGACCGGAGACGTACAGCTAGGAGACGCCCCGGTTAGCCGCCAGCTTTATACGGCGTCGAAAAAACAGGGCCAGTTGGCCTACTCGGCGTTTAACGACGATCTCAGCGCGCATGACCTCGAACGGGCCGACATCAACGATTTTGTGGATGTCTTCGGACAAGCGCCCTACAAGAAGGGCGGTGGGAAGTTCAGCAAGCAGAGCAAGCGGCCGGCGGCATACGCCGGTCAGTTCGGCGGTACGAATGTATTTGTGTATCACGCGAATGCCAGTGCAAAATCGGCGTTTCTCGTCGCCTGGGTCGCGGAATCGCTCAATCAGGATTACCAGGGCAACTTCGTGCTCGCCGGCGATTTAAACTGTAGTCCGTTGCAGTTTGCGACCTCGATGGACCTTTGCACGAGTGTTCATGGCTATCACACCAATTTCGCCAGCCCCAACGGCGGTCATACGCATAACGCAAAAAGCGCCCTGGTCAGCACATACGACTGGGCTGTTGTTGGGTCCCATGGTCCGAACGGGGTCACAGTCACGGCGGTTGACTTTACGGGAGTGATCAACCAGATGGGGTTTGCCGCGAACCCGCTCTCCGATCACCTCCCGATCGTTGTTTCGTGGTGAAACTGCGATGCCCCAACCCTACAACAGATTACAACTTTCGTGTAGGCGACGGCGCTATCACAGGTTCAGATTCTGCCGCGAGTAATTGATGCGGCGCCGATTATATTGATCTTCGGCCTTCAATTGCGCGGCCGGCGAAAGTTTGTCGACCTGCGGAAGCGGCTCTTTGGGCGCCGGCCTCTTTGCATGCAGCCACGGCGGCATGGAACGAACTCACATCGCCTTCTTCTTTCGGAAGCCGCGTGTTCAAGACGACGAGCATGTTGTAAGCTTCCACCTTCCGCCGGATACTCTTGACCGTTTCGGGGTCGGTTGAAGGCAGAAACGACTCGGCGCCCGTCAACCCAACCTTGTGGCAGTGCTCGATAATCGCCATCGCCCGCTCCGCCCGCGGTATAGACCGCATCCGCACAGCAAAGCAGGTAGGCGATCCGCCGAGCCGCCCATTTCCCATCCCCGTGCCCGCAAATACTGGATCCAGCGCCATAAAAGCAGAGGCGGCTCAGACTGCGGAAAGCAGTTCTCGTTTGTTCATCCTTGGTCTTCTTCACCGCGCTGTATATCACTCACGCTGCTCTATCAGCATAATGAGAAGACGCCTGAAGCATACGGCGTGCATTCCTCGCCCATGAACGATCCATACACAAAGCGGGTTCTTTCAGTGAACGTCGGCCTGCCGCGGGAAATCGCGGTTCCGAATGGAGTCGTCCTTACCGGCATTTTCAAATCGCCGGTCGAGGGGAAAATAGCGCTGCGCGGCTATAACCTCGAGGGGGACCGTCAGGCGGATCTCACTGTTCACGGCGGCCCGTATAAAGCTGTTTATCTGTATCCTTCAGAGCATTATTCGTACTGGACAAAACAATTGCCGGGCTTCGATCTGCCGCCCGGCGTATTCGGAGAAAACCTTACCACCGAAGGCATGGACGAAGAAGCCGTCCACATTGGCGATCGATTTCGCATCGGTTCGGCAATTGTTCAGGTTGCGCAGCCGCGCATGCCTTGTTTCAAACTCGGCATCCGTTTCGGCCTTCCGGAAATGGTCAAGAAGTTTTGGAACAGCAACCGCCCCGGTATTTATTTCTCCGTCGTCACTGAAGGAGAACTCGAGCGCGGGGATACGATCCACCGGATTAGCGAAGACCCGGAACACGTCAGCGTAGCCGATATCGTACGACTCTACAAAGGAGAAATTATCGACCGCGAACTCATCAACCGGGCGCTGAAATCGCCGCTGCACGGCAGTTGGAAAACGGGCATCCGGTCCTGGCTCACTGAATTTCCCGAAGAATAGGCTAAGCGCGATCGTCGTTCGCGACGGAAACCGCCCGATTCCAAAGCCGGATCACGCAATTCGCATGTTCGTATCCCAGAACGCTAATGCTGCCGGCGTCGAGCGCGAAAAGGCGGCCCGCATCGGGATTTAAGTTCAACCAACAGGCGGCCAATATCCGAAGGATGTGGCCATGCGCAAAGAGCGCGGTATCGCCATCGGCCGAGGCAGCTCGCGCAATCACCCGACGCGCACGGCCACCCACATCGTCGAGCGCCTCTCCTCCGGAAATCACGCTGGACCAGATCGACCAGTTCGGGGCCTCCTTCCGCATATCGTGTGTTTTGCATCCTTCGAAAACGCCGTAATCCCATTCGTGAAGGTTCGGCTCTATCTTCGCGACATCGCCGAACCCCGCGATCCGGCAGGTTTCACGCGCCCGCAGCATCGGACTGGTCAGCACCAGTGAAAAGCTCTTACCGGAAAGAAACGTCCCGATAGCTCCGGCCTGTTTTTTGCCGTTTTCGGTCAGGGGAATATCGGTGCGGCTCGTATGGGCGCCCGAAAGGCTCCATTCCGTTTCGCCGTGGCGAATCAGCCAAATTTGACCTCGCCGCTCAGGCACGCTCATGACGAGTTCCCTCTTGTGCTCGCGCCGAGAGTGCATGAACGATTCGCGCACAGCGCTTCCCGAAGCGGGGCGCGCGGCATGCCGCGTCCCCTACACCGGATCGAAGATCGCCGCGCCATGCAAACGGTTGCATCTGAAACCCCGGCGGCTGTTATCATTTGAAATGGAAGAGTCATCGCCGGCCTGAACTGCTTTTCAGCGCTGTCGAAGCCGCGCTTGGTCGGGGATGCGGCTGTAGCAAACAATTCGGGCCACCAGCTAAACGGGCACAAAAAATGGTCATCGCGAGTCACAGTTTTGACAGCCAGGTTAATGGCCGTCCAATTCCACAGCAGCCGCCGGAGAGGGCGAGCACTCGAGAAGATCGTTTCGAGACTTCGCCACGCCGACCCATACAAATTGTAGTAGTTGAAGATAATGCGGGCGATGTCGATCTTCTGCGGCAGGCTCTCGCGGACCAGCAAATCGCCTATCATTTGCTCGTTTTGGAAGATGGTCGAAAAGCCTTGTCGTTCTTCGAAGGCGTTGTTAATGAAGGCCGGGAATTGCCGGGCTTTATTATTCTCGACCTAAATCTCCCGGCGGTCGGCGGCCTCAGTGTCCTCGAAAAGATTCGACGAATTCCCTGTCTCAAATCGATACCGGTAGCCATACTAACATCTTCGACACTGCCGGAAGAGCGCGCCAGGGCAACGGCGGCGGGCGTGGAAGCGTACTGGAGCAAGCCGCACTCCCTTGATGAATTGGAGCTGCTGGGCTTATCGCTTTCGAAGTTTTTTCGCCAGCACGGTGTGACCTGAAGCGCTGGGGTGGTCGCTCGCTTTAAAAAGGCGAAACCGTAACTTCGGCTGCGCGACCTTACGTTTGGGTTCAGTTACGCGCGCAAAACAGGATTGGCAATTTTCTGGTATGTTTACGAGTATTCCTGTCTCCTGCGCACTACTTACTATTGTTCGATTCACAAATCATCTCTCTTCGAAGCGTCATGTTGCCGGGTAACCTTAGCTATTGCGATGCGCGCCGGATATTGGCTTGCTATTGCGCCGGGAGGCCCAATTGGCTGACGAATTGGATCTAACGCGCGGCGTATCCACGGCGAGCGGGGGCCCTTTTGGCGCGGCTGCCGCCGCGTCGAGGGCCGATGCCGGTGTTGCGCAGCCCGCCCCCCCGACGACTTTTCTTCTCTGGCAAGCCGATATCCTGGGCGCGGTGAGAAAATTCGCCGGCCCCGCGGCAGCCGCCGCGTTCCTCCCGCTTGGCTCGGAATGGACTTAT
>Ga0134126_10001916_pt1 | contig 26417 bp, 15 predicted proteins | sample KB31752_FD_96881 | JGI IMG/M metagenome (GOLD analysis project Ga0134126, IMG submission 96881) | Terrestrial soil microbial communities with excess Nitrogen fertilizer from Kellogg Biological Station, Michigan, USA - KB3-175-2 | ecosystem: Environmental > Terrestrial > Soil > Unclassified ... | reverse complement strand
TATCTTCCTGCCGGTGAATGACATTTAGAAGTGTTTTTGCGTCTGTATAATATATATCTGCCTCCAGGGCAATGTCTGCGGGTTTATAACCAATTATTTCAGCAAAAATCGCAGCGGTCTCCATAGCGCGTTTTGCATTGCTTGACAATATCAATGAAGGTTTGAGCTGCTTCGTCAGCATTTCGTGAGCCGTTCGGGCAACTTCTTTACGGCCTGCATCTTCCAGGTTCCGGTCAATATCAGGCCGCGTCCGCTTGCTCTCTGCCTCGCCATGCCTGATTAAATAAAGGGTTTTCATTTTGAAATAATATCGTTAATGATATAAAACTGTCCATTAAAAGTAAAGGGTACCGATGTGCCGGTGTACCTGTAATCATCGTAGCGGTCATTCGGCCTGCTTTCTACTTTGTTATGATCGTCCGCTTTGTATTCCTCCTCGTTTGTATCGTAGCCTTTTATCACGGTAATGTGCAAATGCGGTTCAGCGCTGAAGCCGGAATTACCTGCCAGGCCAATGGGCTTTCCCGTTTTTACTCGGTCTCCCACCTTTACAAAGATACTATTTTTTATAAAATGGGCCAAAAATACCCTGTACCCTTTCGCCTGGATAATGACATGGTTGCCATGCACATACCGTATGTTATAATTTCCAGGCATATTGGTATGGACGGTATCCTCAACCCCAATGATCGTACCATCGCAAGGGCTCAGCACCGTATCGCCGAATATGGCATAATCCTTTACATCCAATGGCATGATGCCTTTTGCCCTGTTCCCAAACGGGTACAGTTTGCTTATATCCATTGAATAGCCGTACCTTGTGATACTATAGTTTCGGTGCGCGGGGTTTACCACACGGTTTGCCCCGCCCTGCAATACAAAATAGGCGCCTGTCCGGAACGGGAACTGCAGGTTTACCGCTTTCCCGGGAAATGTTCTCCCTTGAAAATACATCAAAACAAGGAAGGCCATGATACCTGTAAATATGAGTTTAAAGAAAACATAATACCATTTGCCTATTCCACCAGTTTTGCCGCTATTCCCCAAACGGCTTCTTTTCCGGACCGTAAAAATGAAAACCGCCAGGTATAAAGCAGCGAATACCCACTTCAGGTAAAAGCTGATATCGGCCCAGCCGCCCATCACAAAAATGAATGTGCCGCAAAGCAGGGAACCCATAAAATGAAAAACAAACCGTGCATTGTTCCTGTATTTTTTGAAATACAGCCTTATCAGCGTTAGAAGCGCTGCCAGTATGGTAGCATAGCCGATAATTATGCCCGCAGGGAGATACATGACAATATTCTATTTATATATTAGGCCTGCAATATAATCACAGCGAAATAATCCGCCCAATAAATTCTATGGGATGTTATAGAACTTTCCACATAAACCTGTGAGGAATGGTAACCTCAATAAATTCTTCGCCCTCAGTTTCATATCCCAGTTTCAGGTAAAACGGGACTGCTGTGAGGCGGGCATGCAATTCAATACGCGTAAAATGGTTTTGAACAGCCCATTGTTCTGCGAATGAAATGAGGCTTTTACCAATTCCCTTGCCCTGGAATTCGGGCTCTACGGCAAACTGGCGCATTTTTACCGATCCGTTTTTATACGGGGACATCAACAGGCAACCGAGCAACTGGTTATCATCTGAATAAGCACAAAGATGATGGTCATTATATTCAAGAGCCAGCACTGCCGGGTCAAATTCAAGGCCCAAAGGTATTCTCAGAACCCGGTATCTCAAATCCACTGCGTCCTTGTATTCTTTACTACCAAATTCAATTTCGCGATAGTGCATCAGGTTTCTGTGTAATTTTACTGCGTCTCAATTTTTTATTTTTAGTCCCGTAGGGACGGCATATTGGTAGAGAATTGGGATCCATAGATTTAGAGTGCCGTAGGCACGACATATTTCTTATCAAAGGAAAAAAATGCCATCCCTACGGGATTTAAGTAATTGTATCACAGTAAATGCTTCGAAAGGGGTCAGCGCCTATTGGTCCAGCAAAAATTCCTTTACTTCCTTTTTGCTTATATCATCGGCTACCTTTTCGTGGTCCATTCTCGTGGGCTTTGCCGTGGCCAGTATCCTGCCATCTTTGGCATCAAGGACAATATCGCGTAGCATAATAACCTTTGATGTAGTGGTTTCAGTTGATTTTGAAGGGATAACCTCTACGTATGCATAGCTCGAATCACCGTTCATCACGGCTTCATTGATTGTTTTATAATCTACTATCTCTATCGGGAGGTAATAGTCCTCCTTCAGGTCCTGCAAAGTGGTCTTGGATGAAACCTGGGTCTTGGAAATGAGAAGCGTTTTCCTTTTGAGCGCTTTATTGTTTTTTTCCACTTCCGCCCTGAATTCTTTTACCTGGTAATCATTTATTTTCATCACTTTGCCAAAAACATACTGCATGGTCTGCAATGCAAAAGTAAGGTCGGCACCGGAAGGAAAAGCCACTGGCAATGCCACGGAATATACATCCTGTGTTTTTTTATCAGTGCCCACCAGTTGAATGGCAAGAATGGCGTGCCCCTTGCTTTTGCTAAAATCCCGCACAGAGTCATTATAATCCCCTCCGTACGCCGGGCCGATATCCATAGGGTCGATCTTTGAATTTTGAATGGCATAATGCAGGATGGCGTATTTGGAGGCCTTGCCATCCCTCACCAGGGCGGCTACCTCGGGCGCAGTCATGTATTCTACCTTTTTGCTGAACTTCCAGTATTTACTTACAACGGTTTCCAGTGTCTTGTTAAAGTTGGCTACCCCGTCTTTATACTTTTTTTGCTCGTCAGGCTTGCTTTCCAGGTCCATGAGGGTGCGCGTTACTTCGTTTTGCGTTTCTACCAGGAGCGTTTTGCTCTTCACCATGTTGATATCAGGCCTGTTTGGCGTTTCAAGTTGTGCGTAGGCAGGTGCAAGCATAAGGGCCTGCAATGCCATGATTCCAATCACTCTTTTCATGTTTGTATTTTAGTATTGAAGTTAAATCTTACAAATTCTGAACCATAAAAGGCAAAAGTAGCTTGTTATGTTTAAATTTGGGAAGGGAGCTGCAAGTTTTTTGAATAAGAATGCTCAGTTGCAGGCTATTGTCCAATTACGGCGTTTCAGTATTGTTAGTAGCTTCGCCCTTTATTCTTTTTGACAATGCCAAAAGACAGTTTTATATTCAAGCATTTCATCATCCACCAAAGCGGCTCCGCCATGAAGGTCGGCACGGACGCGATGATTTTAGGAGCATACGTATCAGCCCCAATGGGGCGACATATATCAGCGAGGGGTGAAGCCCCTCGGGAGAGTGAGAAAAAATACATCCTCGACATTGGCACCGGCACAGGAGTCCTAACCCTAATGATCGCACAGGCCTCCGTGGGGGATGAAGCGATTGACGCAGTAGAAATTAATGAAGGCGCATACTATCAGGCCAAACGCAATTTTGGGAACTCTGCGTGGAGCAATAGGCTCCGGGTTTTCCATATCTCCATCCAGGATTTTGAACCGCCAGAAGGTATCAGGTATGACTTGATCGTATCCAACCCGCCCTATTTTGAACAAAATAAAGCCGCTTCGGAAACTTCCGATAAATACGATCTCAGAAAATCGGCGCGCTCTTTTTATCACTTAGAATTTAAAGAGCTTATCGGCGCCGCTGCACGATTGTTAAATGATAAAGAAGGACAATTTTTCGTTATCATTCCCTACCAGGCTGGGGAGGAGTTCATTACCAAAGCAGCCGCACAGGGCCTTTATCTTTTTAACCGACTGGATGTAATCAGTAAACCGGGACAGGTTTCGGTACGGGCAGTCCTTGGGTTCGGGAAATTAAATAGCAATACTACCCCTGCGACGCAGCAGTTGGTGGTTTATAACAATGACGGCGCATATACTGATGAATATATTGAACTGACAAAGGATTATTATGCAAGGGATTTGAGGGGGAGATTATAGTCAGAGATTACGGGGTTCTAACTGCACCGGGTTACTACTGCATTAAAGACCTGGCGCGAGCGGGTAGCCAGAGGCTACAGGCTTCATCATTCGAAGCGTGGACGCTTCGCATAGCGTGGGGAAATTTGAAACTTGAACCCGAAGGCTCACACGAGTAAATTTGAGGGACTCGTGGACTAACTAATTAATTTTGCTTGAGCTATTTATCAGGGTCGTTATGCGAATATCCTTTTTCTTTCCAGGCCTTATCGGCTGCTGATATTGCCTTGTCAGCAAAAAACCTGGAAATCAAAGATTTGATTTTAAGCAAGTCTGCTTCCTCTATATTCATTGGATAGAGTTTTAGCAATTCAAGCTGAAGGTTACTTAAAGGAACTAACTTCTCCATTTGCTGCAAATATCTGTTTTATAACATATAAACCCTTCAGATCGGTTCATTTATTAGGTATTAGGCCGCCATTTATCAAAAAACATAAGAATACCCTAAAGTCATGGTTATTGGCCAGTAAACCTGATTTTCTATGGCCGGGGGAGTTACTGCGGTAGGACAATAGGAAATGCCAAAACAGGAGTGAAAATAGAGATGCTTTCCCAGTTTTTTATCAAATGTAATGGCAGGTTCGACAAGCAATGCCGGGGAAAGGCTGTTTGATATGCCTTCATAAGAAACATACCATGGATAGATGGTTGGCTGGCTGCCTGATTTGGATGTGTCAGGCTGTAATGGTTTTTCACCCCTGACGCTCAATGTTTGGTGATAATAAAAGCCGGTAGGCTCGAGGTAAGACAGCCTTATGCCATAGCCGATCGTAGTTCCCTTCAAGTTAGTCCTGAAAAGGTCAGCCTGCAAAAATAGCCGCCCATAGCTCCCATGAAGAATATCATTTTCTTTCTCGCCAATATGTACTCCGTAAGCTACATTTGCATCAGCCCGGCCATACCCCGCGCCTGCCAGTATTTCGAGACTGATGTCATTCCATGCCACATGATAACCGCCGCCGGCATCATAAGAAAATGTCTTATAAGTTCCTATTGTGGAAAGCCCGTTATAGGCGCCATCAGCCAGCGCTACAAAATGGTCACTAAAAGCATAGCTGCCTTCGCCGCCAATGCCGCCGCTCCCAATATGAAGGGTGGCCCTGGCACTTCCGGAGTCGTCGAGCATGGGCATATTGAGCTCATTGGGGATATAGAGCATTGGCGCACAAGCAGTGAGAAAAGTTGAAAAAAGAATGATAGCGGCCAGCCTCATGGTTTATATCTTATACCAAAGCTAAAGAATAATATTAAACACTGCTTGGAGAAGTTCCATTTTTTGAAAAAGTGGAACTTCTAATCCATTCCGTTGGCCACAAAAAGGAAGGTATTTCTGCTGTGGAAAGATTTGCCGCCATGCAGCAATTTCCATCCACACACCCCTAACCTCCCGAGGAAGTCGGGACAGGCTCTCTTTTTAGAGGAGAATATAAGCGACTGGTTGTTAGTATAATAGTTTGCAAATTGGAGTTTAACTTATTGAATGCTCTCGCGGTAAAACTCAATCAGTAAAACTCATTCCGGCACGTTCCCCTCTAAAAAGAGGGGTAGGGGTGTGTCGCTACACTGAAACTGAAAACCGTCCAAAACCCTCAAAAAATATTTCTTTATCCCTCAGCCAGTTACAAACTTTAATTGCGACATTGCCAGCCAGAAGGGCAGTTCGCTATATATATAACATAGGCGTTAGGCGTAAGTAAGAAATTATCAATTATCAATGATCAATAACCTTTTCGTAGCGCAGAATAAGAATACCAAGTCGTGATAGATAAAATGAAGTATTGTATGAGTACAATTGTGTGGAAATATGAGGCAAACTGTCATTAGTTTCCCTTTAGGGGCCAGGGGTTGGGGTCTGGGGGTTGGACAACAAAGAAAACACTCTTTAAATCTATATTGAATTGATATTTTATTGTTATTTATTGATACTTGTCAACGAGTTACGTGCTAAAAATTTGAGAATGAAACAGTTAAAAAATGAAAATTTGAAAAACATTGTTATATCAATGCGGGATAGTCAAAAAGGGCGTTTTTTGGCATTTATCCCCGTCTGCTATGGCATACGCCAAGTAGGCCGGGCAGGAATGAGAAAGCAATGGAGATGCCCATTTTATCGCAACTGCCTATGAAAAGTTCTAATGCAGGCCGGAGTCTTAATCCCAACAGGTTGCTTCACTTCGGCCCGTCGTTGCCCCTCCGGCCTTCGTTCGCAATGACGCGTTGAAGAACGATGTGCCTGCGCCAAAGCTTCAGCGACGGAGCACGGGCGAAGCAATTATCACATTATCATATCATCACATTATCACATTGACCTATCATCATATTATCACATTAGCACATTTGTTAAATATATCAGTACTTTTGCGGTTTTGGGATATGGGGTAAGTCGGTCCAAATTAGAACAATCAATTTATTTGACTGTTGATTGGCAGGAGCGGGGGAGATAAAGTTTGGCGGAATGGCTTGTATCTGCAACGGTTTCATATAAACCACGTATATCGGATAACATATAACTACTACATGGCAAAAAATCTGGTAATAGTCGAGTCGCCTGCAAAGGCCAAAACGATTGAGAAATTCCTGGGTGACGATTATACAGTCAGGTCCTGCTTCGGGCATATCCGGGACCTCGCGGATGGCGAGCTGTCTGTGGATGTAACGAAAAATTTTCAGCCGAAATATATTGTGCCTGAGGATAAGAAAAAGGTAGTGAGTGAGTTGAAGAAACTTGCCAAAGGTGCGGAAATGATATGGCTCGCAACGGATGAAGACCGTGAAGGAGAGGCCATTTCCTGGCACCTCAGAGAAACCCTGGACTTGGATGACAAGAAAATAAAGCGGATCGTGTTTCACGAAATCACGAAACCCGCCATCCTCAGGGCTATTGAAAATCCCCGCACTATTGACGAAAACCTGGTGAACGCCCAGCAGGCCCGCCGCATCCTGGACCGCCTGGTTGGTTTTGAACTTTCGCCCGTACTCTGGAAAAAAATACAGCCCTCCTTATCGGCCGGCCGCGTACAATCCGTGGCTGTACGGCTGGTTGTAGAGCGCGAAAGGGCCATTATCAGCCACGAGTTCAAATCTGCCTATAAGATCACCGCCACATTTTACCCAGTAGATGCGACAGGTAAAAAAAGCGACGCCATACTCAATGCCGAACTACCACAGCGCTTTGATACTGCCGGTGAAGCTGAGAAATTCCTGTCCCAATGCGTTGGCGCTGCTTATTCCATTGCAAATATTGAGGTAAAACCCGCTCAGAAATCACCTTCCGCGCCATTTACGACATCTACTCTTCAGCAGGAAGCATCGCGGAAACTGGGCTATTCGGTAACCCGCACCATGGTGGTGGCCCAAAAACTTTACGAAGCAGGGCATATCACCTATATGAGGACTGACTCTGTAAACCTGTCGGAACTTGCCATTGAAGAGATTAAAAATCAGGTGGTTACAAATTACGGGCAGAAATATTCCAATCCCCGTCAATATACCACCAAAAGCGCTTCTGCCCAGGAGGCGCACGAAGCCATACGCCCTACGTATCCGGGCAAACCGGTAGCCGGGAGCGATGATGCGGAAAAGCGCCTTTATGATCTGATATGGAAACGTACTGTAGCCAGCCAGATGTCGAACGCGCTGCTGGAAAAAACAAGCGTCAAGATCAATATTTCCACAAGCAAACTGCAACTACAGGCCGAAGGCGAAGTATTAAAGTTTGATGGGTTCCTGAAATTATACATGGAACAGAATGACGATGAGGAGGATGAAGATGTTTCCGGTATGCTGCCGCCCCTTGCTGTCGGACAAAACCTGCAATTCATTGCCATGCAGGGAATAGAGCGTTTCAACCGTCCCGCCCCGAGATATACCGAGGCATCCCTTGTGAAAAAACTGGAAGAGCTCGGCATCGGCAGGCCATCTACTTATGCGCCTACCATTGCCACCATCCAGAAGCGCGGTTACGTGATAAAAGGCGACCAGGATGGCGTAGAAAGGCCGTATGCCATCTACACTCTTAAAAACGATAAGATCAGCAAAGAAAGCAAAACCGAAATAACAGGCAGGGAAAAAGGCAAACTGTTCCCGAGCAATATCGGCATGATCGTCAACGATTTCCTGGTTACGAATTTTGAAAAAATACTGGATTACAGTTTCACTGCCGATGTTGAAAAAGAATTTGACGAGATAGCGAACGGTGAAATAGTCTGGCAAAAAATGCTCGGCAGTTTCTATAAACCTTTTCATGATAACGTGGAAGAGACCATCAAAACTTCTGCCCGCGCGAAGGGTGAAAGATTGCTGGGTACCGATCCCGCCAGTGGGAAGAATGTATATGTGAAACTCGGGAAATTTGGTCCCGTGGTTCAGATTGGGGATACCGATGCGGAAGAAAAACCCAAATATTCGAGGTTAAAACAGGGGCAGTTGGTTGAAAATATTACCCTTGATGAAGCCATGGAGCTTTTCCGCCTGCCACGTACCGTAGGCGAATTTGAGGATGCGCCGTTAGTGGTATCCGTAGGCAGGTTCGGGCCTTATGTATCCCATGCCAAAGCATTCTATTCACTCGCCAAAACAGATGATCCTTATACCATTGACGACAAAAGGGCCATTGAGATTATCGAAACCAAGAGGATAGATAACGCCAATAAAACCATACGGACTTACGACTACGAAGGCAAGCCCTTGCAGATACTGAGGGGCAGGTTTGGGCCATATATTTCTTATGACAAGGCAAACTACAAAATTCCGAAAGGGGAAGACCCGGAAAAGCTTAGCCTTGAGCAGTGTATAGAAATTATTAAAGCAAAACCGGAGGGCGCCGCAAAGCCTAAAGGGCGCAGGTTTGCAAAAAAATCTTAGGGATTTTAAACATTATTCGGTAAAACTTCCTTATCTTAGCACTCCTGATCTGTTTTTTTATGATCTATGGTTGTTAGTGAAAATGAAATAAACGCCCTCATTTCCCTCCTGGATGATACTGACGAGGAAGTGGTGGAGCATGTAACTTCAAAGTTGTTGAGCTATGGTTATGAAGTGCTTCCGCTTTTGGAAGACAGGTACCTGGCCGAGACTGAAAAGCTTCTCCAGAACCGGATCCACTATATCATTGACCAGATACATCATTCCAATTTGAGGGGCAGCCTGGGCGAATGGGCAGCAGGAGGGGGCAAAGACCTTTTCGAGGGTTTCTTTCTCCTTGCCAAGTTCCGCTATCCAGAGCTCAACAAGCAGTATATCAATAACCAGCTTGATAAAATTAAACTTGATGCATGGCTGGAACTGAATTTCCAACTGGCATCGCTTGATAAAGTACGGATACTCAATTTCGTGATGTATGAATCTTATGGGTTCAAAGGGAACATAGATGACTATCATTCCCCTGACAATTCATACATCAACCGCGTGCTCGAAACAAAAAAGGGAAACCCGATTTCCCTTGCTATTATATATTCAATCATCGCGCAGCGATTGAATATCCCAATCTTCGGGGTGAACCTGCCGCAGCATTTTATCCTGGCTTACAAGGATGATTCACTGCTGAAAGGGGATACATCGTTCAAGGGGAATGTGTATATGGACCATAATATTCCGGGGGAGATCTTATTTTATATCAATGCCTTCAATAAGGGGGCGATATTCAATAAATGGAATATTGACCAGTTTCTCAAACAGCTTAACATAAGGCCGCAAATGCTTTATTATGAGCCATGTACCAATGTTGATATTATTATGCGGGTTTGCCGCAACCTTATCTTTTCTTACGAAAAAATTGAGGACACGGCGCATTCAGAAGGCCTTAAAGAACTCCTTGCCATTATGGTGCCTTACGCCAGCTTGCCATAGGGTTTAATTGCAGGCTGAAAAAAAATTAATTCTCTATGGTTTCATTGCGATTCACGTAATTTGCAAGGAAGAAAATGCATGGTAAACCCCTTGCAGGTATAAAAATACACACCGTTGATCATTCGACTTTTCCGGAACAATAAGCCTTCTGTATATCTGCTCACACTGGCATATACGCTATTGCTCAGAGGTTTGTTTTTGTGGCATCCTGTTTTTGAAAGGCCGGACGACAGCGCATTTTTGAGTCCGTATTTGGCGAACTGGATACACTACAACCATATTTCGGCGCTTGCGCTGCAGGTGTCTGATATATTTCTCATATATGTTGAGGCCATTATGTTCAATTTTATCCTCACCACCAATAAAATTTTCGCCTTCAATTCTTTTGTTCCGGCTATGATTTTCATCACTGTAACCAGTCTTTTCGGCGAGTGGGTGGAGGCAAGCGCCCAAACAGTAGCGCAGCTTTTTCTGCTTATTTCCATGATGAACCTTTTCAGTATTTATGAAAAGGAATATTCCCGCGAAAACATCTTTTATTCAGCTCTGTTTCTCAGCATCGGTTCGCTTTTTTACTTCCCAGTGGCCCTTTTTTTGCCTGTTATCATTGCAGGAGTCTTGTACCGCTCACTTTCATTTGCCGATTTTGCACTGATCATCATCGGTTTTGTTTTGCCCTATTATTTTATCGGGATTGGTCTTTATTACGAGGGCAGCCTTGACGGGTATTTGTATTTTATACAATCGCATTTTTATCTTAATCCCAGCCCGAATATAGACCTCTCCATTCCCCAGGAATTTATGCTGGTTTATTTCTTTTTGCTTGTTATTTGGGGTTATATCCTGTTGAGAAGGGACAGGGAATTCAAGATCATAAAGCACCGCCGCCTTGTGCTCACCGTATTAGGATATTTTATTTTTTCGGCGCTGGCGGGGCCGTTTATTACGGGAAGTAAACTTCTTTACCTGCAATGTGCCGCATTGCCGGGCGCCATTTTTGTTACCAAGATATTCAGCTCAGAACGCCTGCGTTTTTATCAGCATATATTATTTTTGATCCTTTTCTTCGGCGCTATCCTGTTTCAATTGGATAATTTAGGTATTGTGAGGTGGTGAGAAACCCTTTCTGAAACTTATTCGTATCTTTGCGGCGTTTCTACTAATCAATAATAATACTATGTTAACATCAGTTTTTCTCCTTAGCGCCCCTGGCGGCATGGAATGGATTTTAATTTTCGCCGTGGTCCTTCTCTTGTTCGGGGGTAAAAAGGTACCCGAATTGATGAAGGGTATCGGCAAAGGCATACGTGAATTCAACGATGCCAAAGACAAGATGAAAGAGCATCTTGAAGAAGGTATGAAGCCTGAAGAAGCCGTAAAAAAACCTGAATAATCGTATATAGCCAGGGCGGAATGCAGGGCTATACGGGATATAACGCCTACAGGAAACGCCTGGAAGGAAGAGAAACGACCATCGTGGAAGAACTGCGTGGATTCCTTGCTCATATTGAATCCCGCAAAAACCTCAATGTATTCTTAGAAGTATTTGAAAACGAGGCGCTTGAAAGAGCTGTTCTGATTGATTCAAAAATAGCAGGCGGCACAGCAGGGAAACTTGCTGGGATGATTATTGCCGTCAAGGACAACATCTGCTACAAAGGGCATAAGGTTTCCAATTCTTCCAAAATCCTTGAAGGGTTTGAATCAGTTTATTCAGCAACAGTTATAGAAAGGCTACTGGCTGAGGACGCTATCATTATTGGCCGTACTAATTGCGATGAATTTGCGATGGGCTCTTCCAATGAGAATTCCGCTTATGGCCCGGTTAAGAATCCTTTAAATGAAAAGTTAGTGCCCGGCGGTTCTTCTGGCGGATCGGCTGCTGCCGTTGCTGCCGGATTTTGTCATGCCGCATTAGGCTCTGATACAGGAGGATCGATCAGGCAGCCTGCATCATTTTGCGGGGTCACGGGTTTTCGTCCCACTTATGGAAGGATTTCCAGGCACGGGCTTCTTGCTTTTGCATCTTCATTTGACCAGATAGGCACCGTTTCCAATAATATTGAAGATGCCGCCCTGCTTATGGAAGTAATGGCGGGCAAAGATGAATACGATGCCACCGTTTCCTCAAAACCAGTCCCCGCTTATTCGGAAAATCTGGATAAGAAAGAAAAATTCAAGTTGGTTTACCTTGATGAATGTATTAATCATGAAGGTGTTGATCCTGAAGTCAAAGAGCGTTTCAACGAGATCATCAGCACGTTGCAGGACTCAGGTTACGAAAATAAAAGCGCTTCGTTTCCTTACCTTGATCAAATGATCCCGGTATATTATGTCCTGGCAACTGCCGAAGCATCATCCAATCTATCCCGTTATGCCGGAATGACTTATGGTTTCCGCGCCAAAGACGCAAAAAACTTAGAGGAGGTAATTGTTAAATCACGGAGTGAAGGTTTTGGTCCGGAAGTAAAGCGCCGCATCATGCTTGGTACATTTGTGCTGAGCGAGGGATACTATGACGCATATTATAATAAAGCCCAAAGGGTGAGGCGTTTAATTAGTGATTATACAATAGCCCTTCTAAAAGACAATGATTTTTTATTGCTTCCTACATCACCGGGCACTGCTTTTGCGTTAGGTAAGAATACCGGAGACCCGATAGCAATGTACCTGGCAGACATATTTACCATTCAATCTGCCATAGCAGGCCTACCATCTATCTCTCTGCCATTAGGTTGGCATAGCAATGGAATGCCATTCGGGATCCAGGTTATTGGGAGAAGTTTTGACGAAGAGCGGCTTCTAGCTTTTTCTAATTATTTATTTGATATATTTGCACGAAAGGAAGGATGAAACGACATATATCAATATCTATATTCATGTGCCTTTGCATTAGCCTGCCTGCTTTTGCACAGCCAGGTGTGCATGGGAAGGAAGAGGTAAAGCAGAGTGGGGAAATCCTTAATAACCTGGATACCCTCATGACTTTGTGGTATGTAAAAAATGCCACCCCGGTCAAAAACCGCAACTCACAGAATATATATAAGTACAAGCCTGATGAAGTACCTGTTTTCAGCGATTCGGTTTATGCGCACCGCCTCAGGATGATACCAAGCCCATTGCCTTTTGCTTATAATGAAACTGTGAAGGCTTTTATTGATTTATATGCCATTCGCAAACGCGACCAGGTAGAAAAAATGCTGGGACTGTCTGAAATATATTTTCCTATTTTTGAAGAAGTGCTGGACAGGTACAAGATGCCTCTGGAGCTTAAGTATTTATCGGTAGTGGAATCGGCCCTCAACACGCGTGCCGAATCAAGGGTACACGCTACAGGGCTGTGGCAGTTTATGTACACCACGGCGAGTTTATATAACCTTGATATTAATTCTTTTGTAGATCAACGTAAGGATCCCGTAAAAGCAACTGAGGCTGCGGCGCTGTTATTAAAAGACCTACATGGTATTTTTGGGGACTGGTTTCTGGCCCTGGCCGCCTACAATTGCGGGCCGGGTAACGTGAACAAAGCCATCAGAAGGTCAGGTGGCAAACGAACTTTCTGGGAAATATATCCTTACCTGCCACAGGAAACAAGGGGATATGTGCCGGCCTTTATTGCAGCTGCTTACGTGTTTCATTACCACCGCGAACATAACCTGTACCCACAGGAAGTAACCCTGCCAAAATTTGTAGATACGGTAATGATTTACAAAGAGTTATCGTTTGAGCCCATTGCCAAGGTGCTTGATATTTCCATTGATGAACTAAGAGATCTGAACCCAGAATATACCAGGGACGTTATTCCTGCATTAGGGACCTCTTATTCGCTTCGTCTTCCGGCTGCAAAAGCATCGGCCTATACAGTATATAAAGATTCTATTTATCATACTTATGCCGCCATGCTTACCGCGGCAAATCCGAAATACAATCCGAACGACAGCAGCGGTATAGCCCAGGTTACTTTTAAAGGACAGCATCCCCCGGATGGGTATGGTCGCAAAGCAGTTGTAAAATATACAGTGAAGGCGGGGGACAACCTTCCCTTTATAGCAGACCTGTTTGATGTGAGCGTTTACAGTCTCAAAAGATGGAACCATATCAGGAGCCACAAAGTAGGCATAGGCAGGAAGCTGGCCATTGATATACCTGCTGATAAACTAAAGTATTACCGGAAGATAAATACGATGACCATGCTCCAGAAAAAAAGGGAGATATATGGACGGCTTCATGAAGCCCCGGAAGCCCAAGAAGTAAAAAATGAAAAAAAGGACAGTGCCGATTCGACGGGAGTTTCCACAACAACTGCGGCACCGGTAAAGGATAAAAAACTTGCTTCAAAAAAAGGGAATAAAACTACTGTAAAACAAATTGTTGATAAGGTTTCAGTAAAAGATAAAACCAGGGAAGCAGCCATTGAAGCAAGGGCAAGAATTAAGTACTATACGGTTCAAAAAGGAGATACGCTCTGGAGTATAGCCCAAAGATTTCCGGGAGTAACAGTTGACCAGATAAAAAAAGCAAACGGCCTCAAAGGGAACCAAAAGATTCAGCCTGGCCAGAAGATTAAGATCCTGAAAGGCTGAAGAATTCCCCTTATAATTTAGAAATCTGTCTTATGCTTATCTTCGCGGTTTTATTATTAAACTGAGACAACAAGTGGGCATCTGCTATATAACACGCAAAGAACATTTTAATGCCGCGCACCGGCTATATGTGGACAAATGGCCGGAAGAAAAGAACCAGGAGGTATTTGGGAAATGCGCCAATAAAAACTGGCATGGGCATAATTTTACCCTATATGTAACGGTGAAAGGAAGTCCCGACCCTGACACAGGTTTTTTGATGGACCTGAAAGTTCTGAGTGAGCTGGTGAAAGAAAAGGTTGTTGACAAACTTGACCATAACAACCTGAATGTGGATGTGGATTTTCTGAAAGGCATCATGCCATCTATAGAAAATATTGTGATAGCAATATGGAACCAGCTTGAGCCGAATATTAATGGCTGCCAGCTACATTGCATAAAACTGGTAGAAACCGAAAATAACTATGTGGAATACTATGGGTAATTAATCAGGAATTAAGAATTAGGAATTAAGAATTACGGGTTTTCCGTTCTTCATAAATACTATAAAGCGAAGCAATTTTTCAATCTTTTAATCTTTCAATTTTTATTTTTAATGAAAGCATACATTTTTCCAGGCCAGGGCTCACAATTTCCAGGAATGGCGAAGGAGTTATACGAGAAATCGTGGCGGGCAAAAGAGGTTTTGGATGCCGCCAATGACATACTGGGTTTCAGGATCACCGATATTATGTTCAATGGCTCTGAGGAAGACCTGAAACAGACCAGAGTAACCCAACCCGCAATATTCCTTCATTCCATAGCGCTCATAAAAGCAATAGAAGAGGAGTTTGCCCCGGATAAAGTTGCAGGACATTCACTGGGCGAGTTCTCTGCCCTGGCTGCGGCAGGTGTCCTCGGGTGGGAAGATGCGTTGCGGCTGGTAGCAATAAGGGCGCTGGCCATGCAAAAAGCCTGCGAAGCTACCCCCTCTACCATGGCGGCTATATTAGGCCTTGACGACCACACTGTAGATGAAACCTGTCGCGAGGTAGACGGGCTTGTGGTTGCCGCCAATTTCAACTCCCCGGGCCAGGTGGTTATTTCCGGCACCATGGATGGAGTGAACCAGGCATGTGAAGTCCTCAAACAAAAAGGCGCTAAAAGAGCTATTTTGCTCAATGTCGGCGGCGCATTTCACTCACCGCTTATGGAACCGGCGCGGGAGGAACTTGAATCCGCTATAAATGAAGCAAAGTTCTTTGAACCTGTTGGGGCTATTTACCAGAATGTGAGCGCAAAAGCTACTTCGGACCCGGAGCAGATCAAAAAAAACCTTATCGCGCAGCTCACCTCACCTGTGCGGTGGACAGAAACCATTACCCAGATGTATGCTGACGGCGCTACACATTTCATTGAGGCAGGGCCCGGCAAAGTGCTACAAGGCCTGGTAAGGAAAATTGTAAATGACGCTTCTATTGAAAGCCTGACCATCTAAGCTAATCCCCAATTTCAAATTTCAATTTTAAATCCATAAAAAACCCCGCCCCTTTTTCAAGGAGCGGGGTTTTATCATTTGCCAGTAGAGCCAAGGCATTGCCTTGGCTCCATATTAATTATCTCGCTATCTCAATCCTCTTTGTAAGAGTTTGATTGTTTGTTACAATGTTCAGGAAGTAAACACCGCTTGCCTGGTTGCTCAGGTCAACCCTGAAGCTGTTGTTCATCAGGCTGCCATCGTGCACCACCTGTATTTCCTGGCCAAGAAGGTTCACAACGCTCATGCGCACGTTCTGCGATGCAGGAAGGTTTGCTTCCACGTTAAAGATACCAGTGCTTGGGTTGGGGAACACGGTAATGTACTTGTTAAGGCCCAAACCTGGTTCAATGCCAGATGCGCATTGAGCGGCGGAATTTGACAGTACATAAATGGTACGGATATCCGTTTTAGCAGTGTTTCCGGCCTGGTCTGTCGCAAAATACTGATAGTACAGCGTTTGAGGCAAAGTTGTCCCGCCTGAAGTAACAAAGTTCGTCGATGTTTGAACCGTAATATGGGAAGAGTCGCTGTAATTATCTGATACAGTATAACCTGCGTCAGCATAAGGGAACCAGCGGCATACATTCACCACAGGAGGTCCTACCAGTGCAATTTTTGGCGCTACATTATCATAAACTTCAATGTACCTGGTAACAGATGCCTTATTTCCGACCTGGTCTTTTGCCGTATAGGTCAGCCTGTAAGCAATTCCTAACTTGGCGCTATCCCTGCCACCTCCAAGCTTGTCAGCAAAATTGTTTTTGAAAGAGGTAATAAAAGTACCGCTTGGAACTACTGTAATATTCGCAGTTTTGGTAAAGTTGTCAGATACTGTATAACCACGGTCATAATATGTATTGTTTACCAATACACTATCGTGTACAGGGCCCAGCAACGTCAGTACCGGTGGCAGTTTGTCTACTACCACTACAATCCTTGTTACAGATTTGGCAACGTTGCCAAAGGTATCTTTAAGACTGTAAGTAATCTTATAAACTCCCAGTACAGAATCATTAACGGTACTTGTAACATGCAGATAGCGTATTAGTTGAGACTTGGAAAGATAGTTATTGGAAACGCTTACGCTTACACTCGGGTCAACAAAAGGAAAATTCACTTCAATGGTATCAGGATTGCTACCGATCAGGGTCAATACCGGTTTAATCGTATCAATCACATCTACAAAGAGTGTTTTTACCGCCTTGTTGCTATCGAGGTCCGTTGAGGAAAAAGTAACAGGATATATACCCACCACATTGAGCTGTACAAGGGAAGAATCAATGATAACACTTCCTTTAAGATCACCATCAACAAGGTCTAAAGAACTTACCACGTAAGACCGCAAAGACGGTTTCAGGTTTGGAGGAATGGTAGCAGTTGATACTTCCTGGAAGATGGTATCTGTGCCGCTCACAGCATTTTTAGCAAGTATAAGATTAGGCGGAGTTTTATCTTTGGTAACCCTGACAACCCTGTACTTGGTAATGGCCTTATTTCCTGCGGCATCCGTAACATTATAGCTGAACACGTAAGTACCCGGCACAAGAACACTAAATGACGTAGTTCCGCCAACAAGTTTCGACGTTACATTGATACTTGTTGTGATATCACCGTACAGGTAGGAAGATGCTGAATCCCCTGGTTCAGTGTAAGCACCGCCCTGCTCAATAACCATTGTATCCAGTAGCCCGCTTGTACCTTTAAGTGTAATAACGGGAAGGATGTTGTATTTGGTTACATAAACCCTGTAATCCTCGTATTCACCAAACTGGTTTGCACCGCATGGGGCATTCGGGTACAGGTACAGGTTCGTTGCTATCCTTAATATGGAAGCGCCGATTTTTGCAGTAGTGGGCACAATAACCTTAGCCGTATAAGTTTCCTTTGTAGAGTTGGAATCTTTCAGCACGTTTTCTCCTGTGCCTGTAAAATATCCATCCTCATTCCAGTCTATCCAGGCATCCCTGTTTATCGGGCTGAATATACTGTTAGGATCTCTTGAAACCGATAAGTAATAAGTAGCGCCTACAGCGATGCTCGTGCTCAGGCTTGTATTTGAAGTAAAATTCAAATAACCTGAAGACGCCTGTGGTGTAGTGTAATTATCAATGGTATTAAACACTACATGGTTTATGCCAATAGCCGAACTGAGCTGTGCCACAGATGGCTGGCAGTATGGCAAACGTGCATGTATGTATTTAAGCGTTGTTTTTGAATTAGACTGCGAACCCTGGGCATTGTCAACATACAGCGTTACATCATAAAAGCCCGTATCAGGGAATGTTACCTGGGGGTTTGCCGAAGTAGCATCGGTTCCGTTTACATATACCGCAGATAAACCACTAATATTTGATGAAACAATGGTCCATTTGTAATGTTCAACACATGACACGGTACCGGAAGTAAATGTAACAATATCAGAAGTAGTGGGCAAAATATTATCCACGCTGAAAACAGCCACAGGTTTGGGAGGGTTGATAACTGTGATGTTCTTTACAATTGTATCCTGCCCGCCGCAGTTTACCGAGATAAGTGTCACAGGCACAGTACCTGGAAGGAAATATGGCCACTGTGCTGTTGCGCATGTCCCCACGCACTCAAATCCATCGCTAAGATCGCCGTTGAGGTCCCATTCAAAAGAAGGAACGTCCTTAGGGTCAATCTTAGTTGTGTTCTTGAACGTTATCAATATGCCTGCGCATACAGAGTCGCTCCCATTGGAGGTGGCAAACGATGGCGCCACAGTCTTATCGGTGCTTGGTTTTACCCAGTAGTATGCCGCAAAACCGGGAGCGCCGCCCAGGTAGCAAGACATAGTTAACAACATCTTTGGCCCTGACTTGAAAGTATCCGGCTTGTTTACATTCGGGATACAGTAGTTGGCGCAGCTGAAGTTCGTGGGGCCGCCGTTAAACCCTGGGCCCAGGCCACTTGCGCCAATGCCGGTGAGACCGCTACAGATATTGTTTATCTGTTTAGTGGCATCAGGACTTGAACTGTTAAAGAGCTTTACAAAGTCATTCCCGCATTTGGTATCAAACTGGCTGAAGGTCAAGTAGATGCTATCAGCGCATGGCGCGATCAGCACAGATTGGGTATATGGGGAAGAAGTTACTGCAGTATAATTCGCGTTCGGGCCGCCATTGTCAAATATATACCCGGTGGGTGTATTCATTGTTTGAAACGTGGAAGTTAAATTAACTGCAGGCACAACATTGATGTAATTGGCCTTGCAATTGGTGGCGCCTTTGCCCAGGCCATTATATGCGGTAAGGCACACTTTGTAGTACCCGGGATAATAGAACGTAATGTTCGGGTTTTGGGTAAGGTCCAACTGTGGGCTGCCAGAGTACTGATTTGTAGTAGGCTGTTTTGTGGTCCCAACTGTGATGGAGTCCGGCGTTATTGACCATTGCCATTTGGTAGGCCCATTGGAACTCAGGTCCGTAAGAAGGTCTGATGCGTTTTGCTCTATCGCGTTTGAGGCAGCAATGAAATCGGTTACGGGTACGGCAGTCGGAGCGGTAACTGTAAACGACACTGAATCAGCATCAAGCTGGTAACATGACTGCGTTACTAATTTAAGATAGTTTGTCCCTGTTGTCCAGCCGTTATAGTAAAGGTCAACAGCATTGCCAACGGGAGTCCAGGTACTGTAATTGGCATTTTTTATATACCAGGTATATGACGCCAGTGATGCTGCCGTGTGGCTCTGGTATATGGTGGCCGGAGAACCGGGATATACGCCCGAAGAAGGCACAAATATCTTTGTGGCTACGGAGCCCTTACCGAACGGATCTTCGAAGGCTCCGGCAGTTGGGAACAACGCACAGCGTTTTTTACCGGTAATGTCAGTCTGTACACCTGCATAATTAATGAAGGAATTGGAGACCGGTGTACAAATATCAACGCCCGGAGGGCCCAGTTTTGTTGTATCCAGGTAAAGAGGGAAAGCCCCTGCTCCCAGGAAATTAGGCGGTGAGTTGGTGCCGTAGGTTTCCCAGCCCAAACCTGACGCCCAGGACTTGTAATCGGAATAGCTTGTCATTGTGACATTTCCGGTGGCAAAGTTTGTACTCGGGCTTATTACGTTTATATCGTTGCCATCCCATAGCGCATGGCCGCCCTTGCCATCCTGGTTGTCCCATTGCGGAACTCCTGAAATGACACCCGGGGAAGTCTGATACAGATAAAATCCATAAGAATTGGAATTCATGGTAAGCAGGTTGTTCGCGAATATCTGCGTATTGGCGTTGTTGCTTTCTATTGGGATCTCCATTCCGTATGTACCTCCTGTACAAGAAATACTATTGAAGGCAAATATACAAGGCGCCTTGGCGTTTATCGGCTCATAGAGGAAACCGATCTGAGTTGCATATACCTGTACGACGTTATTTGTAAAAACAGAATTCATTGGCAGAGATTGGCCAGGCAGTGTCGTCGCACTATTGTTTGGCTCTATCATATAGACACCATAACCATAGCTTTTGACAGGGTTGCCGCTGGCATCGCGGAACAAAAAGTTGTTCCCGTTCCAGGTCTCACCGCTCGTCAAATAATCATAAATACCATAATATGCGCTTGCATAGCCTATGGAATCAATTGTATTAAATTCGTAATCATTACCATGGACTGATTGTGCATAAATACCATAATAACCTCCATAAATAAGACGGTTATTTGAAAATGCACTGAAATTGCTGGCAACCCATAAGGAAGCATAGCCCCCCATCAAGGTACAGTTGCGCACGTTAAGGCCGGTGGAACTGGAGGTATATACAACATAGCGTGAGTTGGAAGATTTACCTCCATAAGTCCCTGTTTGAAGTATGGAATTCGTAAAACCACAATTTACAGTACCGTTGTCGGAAATAACATCCTTTGACGTTGCAGTTGAGACAATGTTCATCTGGTCAAAAGTTACATAGCTTGACCCGTTAAGCGTCACCGTGCTGGTGTTGCTGGTAAGGGTAGTCTTGGTACGCCCTGAGCCCCTGAAGGTTACTGTATTTACCGCTGAAGCGCCCGGTATCGCGCCAATTGTGACTGATTCTGAGTAAGTGGCGGCCGAAACATTGAACAGCACCGGGCCGCATACACCCGAATTCAGAGCTGCCGTAGCAGCGGCAAACGTTTTAAAGTTTGTGGAAGACGTTGCTTTAGAAGCGTCTATAGTATATGTTCCACTGGCAAGGGCTGCCGAAATTCCGCCGAGGCTGAGGGTATCATTAGGGCCGCCCGCATTTGTTGTTCCGTTATTCACCAGGGTAGGCCATGCTTTAAAGGTATAGGTTGAGCCTGTTGCCAGGGTTTCGGTACCCAGCACAACGGTATCTTGCCCATACAATGGTATGGATGCTGTAGATACGTAGCTTGTCTGCGGCACCCCGTTCCAGTTCCAGGCTATGGTAAATCCTGAAATGGGATTCAATCCCAGGTTGGAGACTACAACAGACACGTTTACTGTGCCCGCACAGGCTGCATAAGGACTAACCAAAACCGTAACGCCCGCATTGTTGTTTTTTACGCCGTAGTAATCTTCATCGGCGCCCGCGCTCGGGGTTGGGAATCTGCCCTTGCCGTCATGGTCGGTTTTTATGCCGCACCACACGCCTTTAGGCCCCGGGATAGATGGGTTCAGGTGCAGGTCATAAGGTGCAGTAATACTCATAAAAGTAGGCTGGAAATTGGTGCCGTGCGCATCTGCGGCCGACCCAAAGCGGCCCTGGAGATTAGATATATAATTTGCGTAAGTAAAGGACGAACCGGTACCAGAATTGCTGGGGCCGCATAACAGGTAATTACCTACGCCGTAAAAATCGTTGCCGTCCCACTTTCCGGGCTGGGCGTAGAAACCTCCTTCATAAAGCATATAGCTCCCCGAGGCTGTACAATAGAAGATATTGCTACAGAATGTGTAACCAGTTGCATAGTATGGAGATATATATGCCGAGTAATTTCCGCCCGTGCAATAGAGCGTATTATGGTCGAAATTGTAGTTCGGGTCATAGTATGCATAATCATATATCCCATAAGTACCGGTGGTTGTGAACCAGAAATTGTTCACAATCCAGGTACCCCTTACCGGCTTGCCTGACACAGGAGCGTAATCTTCGTAATAATTGTAATCCTGGTTGGTGGCCTGGGCATAAAATGAATTGCCCCATAGCACAAACCCGTTGGCATAATAGTCATACACCCCATAAGTAAGAGTTCCGGATGCGGAATCTATTACGTTAAAGGCAACGCTGTCATTCCAGGTATAATACCCTTCATAGATGGAAGCGTAGGTTTGTTGTATGAACCTGTTGTGTGAAAAACGCCCAAGGCCATTAGCCGCACTGCCGCTGGTTCCGTAATTGTAGACGCCTTCATATCCACCGTAAACATAAGAATTATACAGGGTGAAAGAGAGCGAATACGAACAGTTTACCAACACAAGCGAGGCAGCCCCTACTTTGCCGGACACGATGCAATTGGTAACCCCGCAACCGGTACTCTGGGTCGCTGTGACACAGTTTCCGGAGGTAGAAGTACTCGAAATTGTCATACCGTCAAAGGTGGTGTACCCTTTCATGGTTAGTGTTGCACCGGTAGAGGTAAGAATTGTTTTTCCACGCCCTGCCCCATGAAAAATAATGGTGTTGGAGGCCGATGCCCCTGTAATGGACGGAACAGATACAACTTCGGTATAAGTGGTAGCTGTAACATTAAAGACTACCGGGCCTGACACACCGTAGTTGGTGAGGTCAGTAACCGCTGCCTTAAATGAAATATAATTTCCGGAACCCGACGCGTCAATCGAGTAGGTACCGGAGAGCCCGGCCGCTTTCGCGCCGGTGGCAAAAAGGAATGTCCCAAACAGCATGGCTGCCAACATCCCCCGGAAACCGCCCAAAAGCGGCCTTCCTCTCTGTTTTGTAAATAAGTGGTTTTGCATAAAAATATAATTAAATTGTAAGTTACCCCAATAAAGCTCCGAATCTAAGTAATTAGAAAATCACTACCAAATATATTTTTAGAAATTCTTACAGGTTCAAAAAACAGTCATCAGTCAATAGTCAATAGGTATCACTAACAGGAGGTTGCTGGTTAAAAAATTCTCAGAAAGAGGCGCTATTAAAGGAAGGGAAGCGATGACCCAAAGCAATCTGCTATGACCAAACGAGCACACGAGTTATCCACGTGAATTGAAATTCTTTATAGTATCACATAAAAAAGCCCGCCCCTTTTTCAAGGAGCGGGCTTTTCATCAATTTCCCATCTTTCCCTCTTCTTTAGGAGAGGGGCAGGGGTGAGGCCTATTTTGCTATCTCAATCCTCTTGCTAAGAGTTTGATTGTTTGATACAATATTCAGGAAGTAAACGCCACTCGGCTGGCTGCCCAGGTCTATCCTGAAGCTGTTGTTCATCAGGCTGCCATCGTGTACCACAGCTATTTCCTGGCCAAGCATATTCACAACGCTTATGCGCACGTTCTGCGATGCAGGAAGGTTTGCTTCCACGTTAAAGATACCCGCGCTTGGGTTCGGGAACACGGTAATATATTTATCAAGGCCTAAGGCGGGTTCAATACCGGAGACACACCCGGAGGATCCTGCTTCCTTAATATTTATATAACGGATTTGCGACATTCCTATATTGCCGGCCTGATCCTTAACAGTATAGTACAAAGAAACTAATTGAGACAGGCTGGTTCCATCAGTCTGGAAAGTACCGCCGGTTTTCACACCTCCATTATGGGCTTGCATGGCAATAGAATCATTGAAATTATCTGATAAGGTATATCCATCGTCAGTATAAGGGAACCAGCGGCATATGTTCACCGGGTTCGGGCCAAGCAATGTAATGGTCGGCGCGATATTATCGTACACCTCAATATACCGGGTAACGGATGCCTTATTGCCTGAACCGTCAACTGCAGTAATGGTGAGCCTATAGGCAGGCCCGGTACTCCAGTTCGTATTAAGGCTGTCATGGCCACCACCCAATTTGTCCGCGAAATAATTTTTGCTTTTGAAAGCAGTAATAAAGGTACCGCTTTCATCTATTGTTATGTTCGCTGTTTTGGTGTAGTTATCAGAAACTGTATAGCCGCGGTCATAGTAGGTATTGTTTACCAGCACACTGTCATGTACAGGGCCAAGCAACGTTAATACAGGCGGCAGTTTGTCTGCAACTACTACTACCCTTGTTACAGATTTGGCAACGTTTCCAAAAGTATCCGTAAGGCTATATGTTACCTTATAGACTCCCAGTGCGGAATCATTCACAGAACTGGTAACATGCAGGTAGCGGATCAATTGCGCTTTGGAAAGATAGCCATTGGATACGCTTACCGTAACTCCCGGTTCAATATAAGGCACATTCACTTCAATAGTATCAGGATTGACGCCGAACAATGCCAACACTGGCCTAATGGTATCAATCACATCCACATAAAGCCTTTTTACAGTTGTGTTGCTATTCAGATCCGTTGAGGTATAGGTAACAGGATATACGCCTACTATGTTGAGCTGAACCAGCGAAGAATCTATAGAAACATTTCCTTTAAGCTGGCCATCTACGAGATCTATAGAACTTACCACGTATGACAGCAAGGAGGGGTTCAGGTTTGGCGGCGTTACAGCAGTTGATACTTCCTGGAATATTGTATCAGTACCGCTCACGGCATTTTTAGCAAGTATTAAATCAGGCGGGGTCTTGTCTGGAGTAACTATTACTACCCTGTGTTTGGTTATTGCCTTGTTACCTGCAGAGTCCGTTACATTATAGCTGATCACGTAAGTGCCCGGTACCAGGATGTTGAAAACAGAACCACCTTGCAGTGGCGGCAATCCCTGTGAGGTTATTACAATATCCCTGGTGATATCCCCGTACAGGTAAGAGGACGCGGAATTTCCCGGTTCTGAATAAGGATAGCCTTGTTCAACAACAATAGTGTCCTTTCCTTTCAGGGTAATGACAGGGGGGATATTGTAAGGGGTAACATAAACCCGGTAGTCCTGGTATTCACCGAACTGGTTCGGGCCGCATGGCGCGTTCGGGTACAGGTACAGGTTGGTTGCGATCCTCATTATGGAAGCGCCGATTTTGGCAGTGATAGGAACGGTAATTTTAGCAGTAGAGGTTTCCTTCGTGGTATTGGAATCCTTTAGCACGTTTTCACCCGTACCTGTAAATGCGCCATCCTCGTTCCAATCTATCCATACGTCCCTGTTTATGGGGCTGAATATGCTGTTCGGGTCTCTTGAAACTGACAGGTTATAAGACGCGCCTATAGCAATGGTGGTGCTCAGGCTTGCATCCGGGATAAAATTTAAATAACCTGATGTTGCCTGTGGCTTGGTATAATTATCAATGGTATTGAATACTACATGATTAATGCCGATACCCGTACTGAGCTGTGCCACAGATGGCTGGCAGTATGGCTCGCGCACATGTATGTATCTGAGTATGGTCTTTGTATTTGTCTGAGAGCCTGAAGCATTCGTAACAGTAAGCGCCACATCATAATAACCCGAATCCGGAAACGTTACCATCGGGCTTGCCGAGGTATCGCTGGAGCCGGTTGCATAGACGGCGGCTGCGCCTCCCACAGAACCTGCCGAAGCGGTAATAGTCCATTTGTAGGCGTCAACACACTGCACAGTACCGGAAGTAAAGGTTACCACATCGGTAAGCGTAGGCGAGGTGATATTCGCAGAGAAAGCTGCCACCGGCTTTGGCGGAGTGATAATGGTAATGTTTTTTACGAGGGTATCCTGTCCGCCACAGTTGATGGAGATGAGCGTTACCGGAACTGTACCGGGAAGGAAATATGGCCATTGTGAGGTGGCACAGGTTCCTACGCACTCAAAACCGTCGCTGATGTCGCCATTGAGGTCCCACTCAAAAGAAGGAATATCTTTGGGGTCTATCGCAGTGGTATTCTTGTAAGTTACCAACTGGCCGGCACACACAGAGTCGCTTCCGTTTGCTGTAGAAAAAGATGGCATAACCCTTTTGTCGTTGCTTGGCTTCACCCAATAGTATGCAGCGAAACCAGGGGCATCGCCAGCATAGCAATACATAGTTAGCAGCATTTTTGGACCCGACTTGAATGTATCAGGCCTGTTCACATTCGGGACACAATAAGAAGAGCAGCCGCCATTGGTAGGTCCGCCATTGAAGCCTGGGCCACCGCCGCTCACGCCGCCACCAGAGCAAGTATTATTTATTTGTGAGGCCAATGTTGGACTTGAACCATTGTACAGGTTCACAAAATCAAATCCACATTTGGTGTCAAACTGGCTGAAAGTCAGATATATACTGTCAGCGCATGGAGCTATCAGCACGGATTCTATATATGGTGACGCTATAGCAGTGTATTTACCATCACTGCCGGTGCCGGGGCCGCCGTTGTCATATATATATCCTGTGGGGTCAGTCACTGTCTGCGGCGTAGCGCCCAGGATGGTGGCCG
>Ga0134126_10001915_pt1 | contig 26441 bp, 25 predicted proteins | sample KB31752_FD_96881 | JGI IMG/M metagenome (GOLD analysis project Ga0134126, IMG submission 96881) | Terrestrial soil microbial communities with excess Nitrogen fertilizer from Kellogg Biological Station, Michigan, USA - KB3-175-2 | ecosystem: Environmental > Terrestrial > Soil > Unclassified ... | reverse complement strand
CGCACCTCACTGCTGTTGGTTGCCCTTTGGTTGGCGATACGCTTTATGGGGGCAAACCATTTCTTCTGTCCCAGGTAAAGAGGAAATACAACCCCAACAAAGATGAGGAAGAAGTTCCTATCATGGGCAGGACGGCCTTGCATTCTTATGCTTTAAAATTTGAATACCCTGAAGGCAAAGAATTTTCCATTACCGCCCCTTACCCAAAAGATTTTGAAACAATGCTTAAGATGTTGAGAAAGTTCGATTCGGTTTAATCACTTATTCTCAAAAACTGTGGAGTGCGAAGCAATTTTTTAATCTTTCAATCTTTTAATTGAAACTCATCCCTGTCATTCAAAAAAGGCATATACCTCCTTGTGAAAATCAATGATTCCTCATTCAGGGTTGCGATCATTGTTTTTTCCTCGCTGATAGCTTCTTCCTGGATTTCCCCCTGGCTGTTGACCCATAAGCTGTGCCCGGAATACTCAATTCCATTGCCGTCCTTACCTACACAATTCACCCCTGCTACAAAGCATTGGTTTTCTATAGCCCTTGCCTGAAGCAGTTTACGCCAGTGCTCTATGCGCTTATCGGGCCAATTGGCCGCAAATATCAGCAGGTCATAATTTTCGACATTGCGTACCCAAACCGGGAAACGGAGATCATAGCATACCATTGGGCATATCTTCCAGCCTTTTACCGTTACAATCAATTTTTTATCGCCAGGTGTAAACACCTTTTCTTCACCCGCCATTGAAAAAAGATGCCTTTTATCGTAATATTCAAAACTGCCATTGGGCTGCATCCAAATTAGCCGGTTATAATAATGTCCATTTTCTTCAATAATCAGGCTTCCCGTAATCACTGCATTTGCTTTTTTCGCCGTGGTTTTCATCCAGTTTACGGCTTTACCATTCATTGTTTCGAATAGTTTGGATGGGTTCATAGAGAAGCCTGTAGAAAACATTTCCGGTAGAACTATAATATCAACCGGTTCAGGAATCGCTTTGATCCTGCCTTCAAATGTTTTAAGGTTGGCATCAACATCTTCCCAGTGCAGTTGCGATTGTACCAGCGCTATCTTCAGATCCTGCATAATCGTTTTCCGGCTTCAATGAGCGTATCTTCGTTTTTGGCAAAACAAAACCGCAGTATTTTCTGATCATTTTTGGTATGGTAAAACACAGATGTAGGTATGGAAGCAACTCCATGTTCTTTGGTGATTTTTTCCGCTACAACCCTGTCAGGTTCAGCGCTGTAGGCGCTATAATCCACGCAAACAAAATAAGTTCCCTGGCACGTGATGGGTTTGAGTTTGGAGCCGGAAATACTATCCAGGAACAAGTCTCTTTTTTTCTGATAGAAGCTGCTTAAGGATAAATAGTGTTCTTCATCTTCCAGCATATCAGAATAGGCCCATTGCACTGGGGTAAACGCTGAAAACATGGCATAGGAATATACCTTTCTGAATTCTTCGGTTAACTCTTTAGGGGCTAAAACATAACCCGTTTTCCAGCCTGTGGTATGATAGGTTTTTCCGAAGGATGATATAACAAAACTGCGTTTCGCTAATTCAGGATAGCGGCAGACGCTCTCATGCCTTCCGCCGTCAAAAACAATGTGCTCATATACCTCATCACTAATAATGACAATATCTTTACCGGATACAATTTTCTGCAATTGTGCCATATCGTCCTGTGAAAAAGTAATACCTGTTGGGTTGTGAGGGGTATTGATAATGATCATCCGGGTTTTGGCATTCACTAATTTCTTTACCTGTTCCCAGTTGACCTTATAGTCTGGTGCATTGAGCTGTACATATTTCGGGCTGCCCTTATTGATAAGAATAGCAGGCAGATAAGAATCGTAGGCAGGCTCAAAGATGATTACCTCATCATGGTACTTGATCATGGCTGAAATGGCAACATATATAGCCTGAGTGGCCCCCGCCGTTATGGTTATTTCTGTATTGGGGTCATATTTGGCGCCATATAGTTTCTCGGTTTTAGCGGCAATCTTTTCACGAAGCGCGAGAACGCCCGGCATTGGGGCATACTGGTTTTTCCCTTCGTCCATGTACTTGCTCACATAGCCCATGAGCTTTGGCGGACAGTTGAAATCGGGAAAACCCTGTGCCAGGTTTATAGCGTCATGCTTTACCGCGAGGGCAGTCATAATGGAGAATATGCTCTGCTCTACACCAGGGAGCTTGGATGAAATGGTTATATCATTGTTAGGCATGTGCAAAGATTAGCAAAAAAATAATGTGTTGATGTGCTGATGTGTTGATGTGATAATGAGCTGACGCTGTTTTTTATTACTTCCAATAAAAACCTGCCAGCCCAATATGTTCTTTTAAATCAGCATTATCCCTGTTCCTTGTTAACTGCTCCCTGCTAACTGTTCAACTGGTCTATGCTTTTATTCACAAAATCCGTTAAATCCTGCCCGCTCAATAAGTTTTGCGACAGCCTTGCCAAATCAAATAAATAGCCCGCCAGCTTTTTAGTATCCTCGGTGTCTTTGGAATCTGCTATCTTTTTGCTGAGCTTATGATTGGTGTTCAGTATCAAATCATATCCTCCGGGGAACATATCCATATTAGCCCCGCCGCTCAACCTGCTCATCTCTTTCATGCGGCGCATCCATTCGCTTTGGGTGATAAGCACCGGCGCATCATCAGGCGACAGGGACTCCAGCTTTATCGTGTATTTGTCTTTCCCGGCAATATTTTCATAAACCTCCTGCAAAGCCGCTTCCTCATCTTTGCTCAATACCGATTCTATCTTTTCGTCCTTCTCAATCAGCTTGTCAGGCGTATCGGCATCCACACGTTTGATGGCCAGTTTTTCTTCTTTACTTTCTATATGCTGGATAAAATGGCTGTCAATCGGGTTATTGAATACCAGCACATCATAAGATTTCTTCTTCACAGCTTCCACGTATCCGTGTTGCTGCTGAGGGTCAATGGTATATAGCCAAACCAGGGTGCCGTCTTTATCGGTTTGCAACGGCTTTACTTTCTCGCTGTATTCGGCAATGGTGAAATACTTGCCTTCGGTGTTTTTAACAAGCGCAAATTCCCGCGCTTTTTCCGCGAACTTTTCATCGGTAAGCATCCCGTATTTAATAAAGAATCCGATTTCATCCCATTTCTTTTCAAATTCTTCCCGGTTTTCTTTGAAAATTTCAGCCAGTTTATCAGACACTTTTTTTACGATATAGGAGCTGATCTTCTTCACATTAGAGTCTGCCTGGAGATAGCTGCGGGAAACATTCAGCGGTATATCCGGTGAATCAATGATACCGTGCAGCAGGGTGAGAAACTCCGGCATGATCTCTTTAACCTCATCGGTTACAAATACCTGGTTGCTATAGAGTTGCACCTTATTTTTTTGCACTTCCATGTAGTTCTGATGCTTTGGGAAATACAATATACCCGTCAGGTTGAAAGGATAATCCACATTCAAATGGATCCAGAACAACGGGTCTTCGCTATAAGGGTAGAGTTCTTTGTAAAAAGCGATATAATCCTCGTCCTTAAGGGTTGCCGGTTTCTTGAGCCAGAGCGGTTCGGTATTGTTTATTACTTTTCCATCGAACTCAATTTCAACAGGCATAAAACGACAGTATTTTTTCAAAAGCGTTTCTATGCGGCTCTTTTCGAGGAACTCCTTGGAATCTTCATTGATGTGGAGGACCACATCCGTGCCCCTTTTCTTGCGCGAGCCTTTTTCCATTTCAAAAGACGTGGTGCCGATACAGGTCCAATGTACAGGTTCTGAATCTTTTAGATATGATTTCGTTTGCAGTTCCACTTTTTCAGCCACCATGAAAGCCGAATAAAAACCCAGCCCGAAATGCCCGATGATGGCTGCCGCGTCCTTTTTGTCGGCATATTTCTGGACAAACTCCTCAGCCGAAGAAAAAGCGATCTGGTTGATGTACTGGTCCACCTGGGCTTCTGTCATGCCGATACCGTGGTCTTTAATGGTCAGCGTCTTTTTCTTTTCATCTATTTCCACTTTAATGGTCAGGTCGCCGAGAGTTCCTTCAAAATCACTGGACGATGCAAATGTTTTCAGTTTCTGGGTTGCGTCCACTGCATTGGAGATCAGTTCCCTCAGAAATATCTCATGGTCAGAGTATAAGAACTTTTTAATGATGGGGAAAATATTCTCGGTATGTACGGTAAGGTTGCCTTGTTTTGTCATATCTTTATTATGCTATGATTGTTTAATGTTTGGTTGTGCCTGTTTCAAATATTTTGCCAGATGATGGAGACTGACAAAATGACCATGGCCTCGCCTCTCCCCCGGCCCCTCTCCGGTTGAGAGGGGAGAAGGAGCCTCACCCCCGGCCCCTCTCCGGTGGAGAGGGGAGAAGCGGGATGCGGGGCTTCCTGCCCCTGCCTGTCGGCAAACAGGGTGCAGACGGGGACCCGGCATCCCGTGACCGATCTCTGCCTCCCAACATAGCCGTCATGCCGGGCTTGACCCGGCATCCCATGGCCGATCTCTATTGTTGCTTCAAAGCGTTTTTTCTGTTGCAAGTGGAGAGAAAAAAAATAAAATTTCATTTTGATACGTATCTTGTTTAAATTCAATGTATTATTCAAAAAATAGCAATGAAAATAGCAATAGAATGGCAATAATTTTGCAATAGGGAGCAATGGTCAATGATCAGTTATCAATGATCAATATGCCGGATATCCCGTTTGTGAAGACTATTGATAATTGATCATTTTTTTCCTGACGCCTGATCCCTGACGCCTACTACACATATATAGCGGGATGCCCAAGTGGCTGGCCAAGCCATGAAAATATTTTGTAACTTATACTTAAACAATAAGTTACAAATGAAAATTTTTGACAGGTTTTGGATGGTTTCTTTTTTTTAATATATCTCAATCCGCTTGTTTTCCACCGCATCACCTGCCATGAACTTCAACAGGTAAACCCCCGGCGTCAGGTGGTACTTTTCGGCGCTGATATCAAGCTGGTATGTTCCTGCTTCTTGTTTTTTATCGGCGACAATTCCCAGTATCCTGCCGTTCAGGTCGTATAGGCTGATTTTTACACCAGTCATTTCCGGAAGACTGTATTTTACAGTTGCAGTGCCATGGAAGGGATTGGGAAAAACTGACAGGCTGTAATTATCGTTTTTGCCGGAAACATCGATGTCAGTGGCATATCTAAATTTGAATTTTGCAAAAAAGGCATCCAAGGTTCCCGCGAAGTAAGTCTGGTAAGACCCGCTTGTTGTGACACCGCTGTCACTTGATGTATATCCTGTCATATATATGTTGCCCGAAAGATCTGAGCAAACACCAAAAGCACCACTAGAACTTCCACCATAATAAGTGGACCAAAGCAAACCACCGCCTGAACTGAACTTTGCGAGAAAGGCATCATAGCTCCCGGCTAATGATGTCTGGTAAGCCCCGTTAGTGGCGATACCGCTAGGGCTGGCTGTGTATCCGGTAATATAAACATTACCGGAACCATCCATGGAAACACCATTGGCCACGTCACCAAAACTGCCACCGTAATAAGAAGCCCACTGCATGGCACCGCTTGAACTAAATTTTGCAAGAAAAGCATCATCACTTCCTCCATAAGAAGTCAGATGAGCTCCGCTGGTGGCAATACCGCTGGCGCTGGTTGTCTCTCCCGTAATATACACGTTACCTGATCCATCCATAGAAATGCCATGACTATAATCTTTACCGCTGCCACCGTAATAAGTCGCCCATTGCAGTTCGCCACCTGAACTGAATTTAGCAAGAAAAGCATTCAAAGTTCCTGCATTTGAAGTCTGATAAGCCCCGCTTGTCGCGATGTCGCTTACACTGTATGTATATCCCGTAATATAAACGCTTCCGGAAACATCTGTTGAAATTCCTGATCCATAATCAGCATTATTGCCTCCATAATAGGTAGCCCACAGCCTGGCACCACCTGAACTGAATTTTGCAAGAAAGACATCACAAACTCCTGCCAGCGAAGTCCGATAAGCTCCATTGGTAGCGATGCTTCCGCTTTGTGTAGTACCAGTAATATAAACGTTTCCGGAACCATCTGTTGAAACCGCACCTCCATCATCGCCGTAATAGGTAGCCCATTGCATTGCGCCGCCTGAACTGAATTTTGCGAGAAGCCGCTATAGCCTCTATTTCCATTTATTGATGTCTGATAAGCACCACTGGTAGCAATGCCAGTGCTACTTTGTGTAGTACCAGTAATATACACGCTGCCTAAATCATCCATGGTAATTCCCCAAGGAATATCATTTAAACCGCCTCCATAATAGGTGGCCCAAAGCCTGCCGCCGCCCGGACTGAATTTTGCAAGAAAAACATCGTCGTTTTCGGCCAGTCCGGCTAATGAAGCTTGGTAGGCTCCATTGGTTGCAATGCCGTTGATACTATTTGTAAATCCAGTATAATACACATTGCCGGAACTATCCGTGGAAACTCCCATACCCTCAGTATAATACTCTCCATAATACGTCCCCCAAACCAAACTCGGGTCAATCACCAGCGTCTTTTCTTTATCATATCCTCCAACTTTAAACCCGTAATTAAAACCTTTCTTAATTAACCTGCTTTCCACTTCATTCCTCTCTGCAAAACTTTTCGGGGCGCTTTGCTCCATGCTTCCCAAAGCATTTCCAAACTTTATTCCTCCATTCCGCAGGTTTTTGGTTTCGTCATATCCATCCCACCGCAATTGAATATCAGCCACATTCCCGCCCGGGTGAACCAGGAAAGAATATTCCATGCCTCCATCGCCCGCCATAGCCTTGGCGGGATTGCCTTCAGACTTCAGGACCATATCAATATGGGGATAAATGTCTTTGTAGGTAACGGTTTTAAAGGTATGTACATTCGTAATGCCCGAATCGGCATTGCCGGTGGTATAATAGTTTTCGTAATATGCCTGCTGGTCTGTGGCGATAATTTGGGCATTGGGGTTTGAACCGATTAAAATGAGATTCATACGGGAGGTAGAGATTTTTGGCTGTAGAGACGCATTGAATGCGTCTTGGTGCAGATTTGGGATTGCTGGCGCATGCGGGAGACGCAAGCATTGCGTCTCTACAAGTTGGCCTGTTGCCTCGGAAACATCATTAGGTTCCTTTTCAACCTTCGTAAATACAAAACTCAGCATACCGGGCTTGCAATAGAGGTACACCCCGCCCTGGTGGCCATAGTATTTGATTTCATTGGACTGTAGCTGCCCCTTATTTTCTACAAAAGACCAGTCTTTGTGGTTGATGAATTGCTGGACTTTAACCGGGTTCGCTGCGAAAAGCGTCTTGCAAAAAAATAGCATTGCAACAAAAACACACAGGCGCAGGATCTTCATACTTTAGCTAATTAATATTCAAAATTATGAATATTTTTGAAATTTCGGTCAGGCCCGGCATGACGGCACTGATGATGACCCCCTCACTCAAAAATAAAATTATTGCAGTAAGGCTTTAATCCCTGTTTCTGGTGCTTGTCAAAATCAAAATCAGCCAATGGGAATATATCGAGGTTGCGGATGAATTTGCCTTTATATCCCAGGCTTTCTAAAAAACGGAAGGTTTCCAGCACTTTTTCCTTTCCTACATGCCTTTCTTCACATTCAAAAAGAATTTTGGGATGGTATTTTTTCAGGATTTCTGCGCCGCCCTTAAATACTCTCAGTTCATTGCCCTCTACATCAATTTTCAGGAAATTCGGTATAAGATTGTTTATATTACAATAGGAATCAAGTGTTTCTGTCTGTACTTCTTCGGTTTTAAATTCATTAAAGTTTGTACTGCCCACAATAGATGCTCCTGGCGAAGTGGATTTGCCGTTATGTACAGGTATATAGAGCTTTACACTGCCTTTTTCATCAGATAGCGCTGCATGCTCAACCGTCACATTTTTCCACCCGAATATTTTTTTTATTTTTATTAAATAATTATACAAAATAAATTGTGGCTCAAAAGCATACACATGTCCTGCGCCCCCAACCTGTTTCAGGATATTATAAAGATACCCTCCCTTATGTGCGCCAATATCGAATGCGGTTTGCCCGGATTTCAGGGTATTAAATATATAGCGGATCTCCGCCCTGTCCACCCGGTTTTTGAACCTGTTCGCCCTGTAAACGAGCTTAATGATTTCAATTATATTCAACATTTAATTCCTAATTCTTAATTCTTAATTTTCCCTGGAGCAGGTAGTAGCCTGGGCGGCATCGGTTTTATGTTTGAAGGGATTGTAAATGTTTTTGCCTGTTTTGCAGGAAGCCGCGCTTCCATAGAGCTCAGGCTGTCTATGATTGGCCCCATGGTGGTTTCAAACAAAGCAGGGTGGTGGGCATAGTAATCGTAGCTCTTGAAATACTGCTGCTTGGTGATATGGTATTTGTCAAAAATTTCTGAGTAGTATTTTGTCGCCAGCTTCTTCTGGGAATCCTGTCGCGAAGTGTGTTCCATGATATATGCTTCGGCAATGAGGGCGTCCGTGAAGGCCTGCTGCATTTTTTTTTCGGGCATTATATCGGCAGGAATTTTAACTTTGGAGGAATTACAGGCGGGCATTACAAAGACAATGCACGTTAACAGGCAGATTATAAACCAATTATTTTTCAATATGTCCTTAACCGATAATTACCAAAGAGTACTTGACGAGATCAATAACAGCAAAGTTACACTGGTTGCCGTTTCAAAAACGCACTCGATAGAAAAAATAAAAGAAGTATATGAGGCAGGTTGCCGGGATTTCGGCGAAAACAAAGTGCAGGAACTGGCAGCCAAAGCAGAATTGCTGCCTGAAGATATAAGATGGCACCTTATAGGCCATTTGCAAAGCAACAAGGTCAAATACATTTCCGCCTTTGTATCGCTCATACATTCGGTGGAAAGCCTCAAGCTGCTTGATGTTATCAATAAACAGGCTGCCAAACATGGCCGCACCATTGATTGCCTGCTCGAAATGTTTATTGCAAAAGAAGAATCCAAATATGGACTCAGCCTCCAGGAAGCTGTTCAATTGTTAAAAAGCCCGGGTTTCAAACAAATGAAAAATATCCGCATCAAAGGGCTGATGGGAATGGCAAGCAACACCGAGAATATGGTGCAGGTCCGCAAGGAATTCAATACCTTAAAAAGTTATTTTGACAGGATTAGAGCTGAGGTATTTCCGGGTTCAAAAGAATTCGATACCCTGAGCATGGGCATGTCGGGGGACTATAAAATTGCCCTGGAAGAGGGTAGTACCATGGTGCGGGTGGGCTCGGCCATTTTTGGGGCAAGGGACACCGGAATGGTAGGGTTAGATACATACTGGAGCTGATTTCTATATAAAATAAATATACCGCTTGCCTTCTCCTTTTGGAGTTCCTCGCGGTAGCGAGGAATGAATTTTAACGATGAGGGCCCAACCCCTTTGAACCATTTATTTGTTTATGTTTACCTTTGTGGATTATATTTGTTATTGACTTTAGATTAGACTGATAGATACCTGATGGCCCCATTCAACATAAAGCCCGGCAAGCTACTTGCGAAAATCAACTCTCCTGATGACCTTAAAAAGCTCTCTATTGAGCAGTTGCCAGAGGTTTGCAAGGAACTCAGGCAGTATATTATTGATGTGGTATCTGTCTATGGCGGCCATTTCGGGGCAAGCCTCGGCGTGGTGGAAATGACTGTGGCCATGCATTACGTGTTTAATGCACCTTACGACCAACTGGTTTGGGATGTAGGGCACCAGGCTTACGGGCATAAGATATTGACAGGCAGGCGTGATGCGTTCTATACGAACCGCAAATCCAAAGGCGTGGCAGGTTTCCCGAAACGCGATGAAAGCGAATATGATACTTTTGGGGTAGGACATTCCTCTACCTCCATTTCCGCGGCGCTCGGTATGGCACAGGCTTCCCTGATGAAAGGCGAAATGGACAGGCAGCACCTGGCCATTATCGGAGACGGGGCTATGACGGCTGGGATTGCATTTGAGGGCCTGAACAACGCGGGTGCGTCCAGCACCAACCTGATTGTTGTTTTGAACGATAATTGCATGTCCATTGACCCAAATGTAGGCGCGCTGAAAGATTATTTGATTGACATTACCACTTCTGCGGCCTATAATCGTTTCCGTGATGAGTGCTGGAAAGCGCTCGGTAAAATAGGCAGGATAGGCAACAACGGACAAAAACTGGCTTCTAAAATTGAGCATAGCATCAAATCGCTTTTTCTTACCCAGAGCAATCTTTTTGAAAGCCTCAATTTCCGCTATTTCGGGCCCACGGATGGGCATGATGTGGTAAGGCTGGTGGGTATTTTTGAGGATTTAAAAAATATTCCGGGTCCCAAGTTATTGCATTGCCGCACGGTAAAAGGGAAAGGCTTTAAACAGGCCGAAGAAGACCAGACCAAATGGCATTCACCAGGGCTTTTTGATAAAATAACCGGGGAAATATTCAAAAAGACAAATGCAGCACCAAAACCGCCAAAATACCAGGATGTATTCGGGAATACGATTGTGGAACTGGCTAAAGAAAACCCAAAGATTGTTGGTATAACCCCCGCCATGCCTTCCGGCTCTTCCATGAATATTATGATGAAGGAAATGCCTGACAGGGCCTTTGATGTGGGTATCGCGGAGCAACATGCGGTAACCTTTTCGGCGGGATTGGCCACACAGGGGTTTATTCCTTTTTGCAATATCTATTCTACTTTTATGCAGCGGGCATACGACCAGGTAATCCACGATGTGTGCATCCAAAACCTGAACGTGGTATTTACCATGGACAGGGGAGGGCTTGTAGGCGCGGATGGCCCTACGCACCAGGGCGCTTTTGACCTCGCTTACATGCGCATATTGCCCAACATGATTATATCTGCACCCATGAACGAAGAAGAACTCAGGAACCTGATGTTTACCGCCCAGCAGGATGATATGGGACCGTTCTCAATCCGCTATCCAAGAGGGGAGGGCGTTATGGTGGACTGGAAACGCTCCATGAAAGCGCTTGAAGTTGGGAAAGGCAGGATGATTTCTGATGGGGATGATATTGCCATATTAAGCATCGGGACGATAGGAAACCATGTAGTAAAAGCCAATGAAATACTAAACCTGAATGAAATAAGCGTAGCTCATTATGATATGCGCTTTGTAAAACCTTTGGATGAAGAATTGCTGCATACTGTTTTCAGCAGGTTCAAAAAGGTTATCACTATAGAAGACGGCTGCCTGGTGGGCGGCTTTGGCAGCGCCGTGCTGGAATGGGCTATGGACAACGGCTACCAGAATACAGAAATCCGCCGCATGGGGATTCCTGACCAGTTCATAGAACAAGGCGAACCCAACGAACAGTACAAGGAATGTGGGCTGCATCCCGAAGGGATTGTGAGCGTGGTGCAGGAAATGCTGGGGGTGAAGACTCAGTTAACAGTTGGCAGTTAGCTATTTCATCTTTGAAAGCGCGCTGCCCTTATGTACCGCAATGTGGTCGGTTTTGCTGCTTTTGATTTCGTACTGCGGGTCTTCTTTTGTGGCGTGATGGGTGAAACCCTTGTAATCAAAATCAGCAGTATGGATTTTAATAATCGTGCCTGAAACATGGCCTGCTTCGGAATTCCATGTTACCTTGTCGCCGGTTTTAAATTTATGAGGCATTATGCTCTTTGCCACAAAGACACAAAGGCGCAAAGAATTGTTTAAGGCTTATCCTTTTTTAAGGATTTGTAATGGTGTATTTCAAGTCAAAGGTTGTAGTTCCCCACTGGTCAATACTTTTTACGTAACCTACGCCATAGCCGCGATCTACATTAAAAAAGAAAAGGTCGCCGGTAGTATAATTAAAGCCGTTATCAGAACATTTTGCGGTCAAATCCTTTATTGCTTCAATGTGAGAAAGCGTATCAAATGAGGCTTTAGACATTGTTGCAACAGAAAAATGTCCATAATGTGCTACAGGCCAGCTGGGTGGCCCGTGATTCACATATGCGGCATTAAATATTGACGAGCCCCCCGGTGTGGTAATATTGCTGCCTGAAATTCCAAAATCAATATTAGCTGCCTTTATATTTACTGTGAATTTCCCATAACTCTGACTCCCATTACTTACATCGTAAGGGTTGGCTGTATATCCGTTGAGTGAGAAAAAACAGTATTCTAAAAAATCATCGATATTACCCGGATCATAATTTTCCACGCTTATCTCTTCTTTATACATGGGGATGGTGTCAGCAGGCGCAATAGTATATTTTTTGCACGAAATCAGCCATAAAACAGACGCAGTGAAAAAGCAAAATTTTATGATATTTTTCATAGTATCTTATTAGAATAATAATACTCCGGCTTTTACAAGAACGCATATCCCCCCGCGCTGCCAAAGTTAAGAAAAGATGGCCCGAAATTTCTTGTCAAACCGCTCGTTTCTTTCATCGTTTTAGCATCACCGGTTGCAAAATAATTAATATCATAGTATGCGGCAGCATCTAATGTAACTCTTTTAAAAAGAAGAAATTGCGCACCGCTGCCAAATTGTATATTTATATAAGGAACATTAAAATAAGTATAAGATACGGCCGGCCCTCCGCTTGAGCCTGATACCGAAACATTTTCATCAAAAAGCCATGCATCGTATTGCCCTGAAAGATCTGCATGTCCATATCCTGTATTTAAAACTATGTACGGGCCAAATGGCGCTTTAATAATCTTATCCAGGTATTTCCGTGCACCAAGCCGAAAATAGGTACAGTTGATTATCCCCTTATCTGCAAGTGTGGTTTTACTGTTACCTAAAAAATTATCCGTTTGTGCTGCATAGTCAGAATACGAATACGATTGCGGATACTGCTGGCTCCCTGCGTAGTAGCCTCCTGTAAGGGTAAAACTTTTATTAAGTTTATATTCAATTTCCGCATTGACGGCATTCCCTGCAAGCCAGTAAACAACATCTGTTTTTAAAATAATTTTATTGGCAAGGCCCGAACTGAATTGCTGCGCCCAGGCTGTTGATGCACCCAAAAATAACACGGCCATAGTAAAAAATATCTTTTTCATGCGTGCCTTAGTATATCATTAAAAATATTAAACATCATTAGTTTAACGATAGACGCGTGTGGAGCGCCTCCTACTACCATTATTTCCCTGTACACTATTTTACCACTTGATACGTCTGCCAGTACATTAAGGGCTATAAGCTTGTGGTGGGAATTAACAAACAGGGTATAGAAGAAGTATGGGGTACCGTATACCTTTTCAAGTTTTTCAAGGTCGGGCGAAAGAATGAGGCTGGCAGAGAGGGGCTCTATATTAGGGTAGTTTATTTTAACATCCATCTTGTCAAAATTATAAAGAAACCCCACTTTTGAGAGCTCCTGTTTAAGCCGTTCGACATCATTAAAATAAACAGGCCCTGTTTTTTCATCTACCCCCGCCAGGGTTACCGGCAGGCCAAACCTCAGCGATGCACGTTTCGCCGATTTTAATATCATTTTTTCAATTTTAAATGCCTTTTTGTTTTTATATACATCAGTTTCTTTCTCCTTGCTGTAATAAAAATCTACAGGCAGTATCACAAGGCTGTGCATGGTACTATGGTCAGGCTTAAAATTATCTGCCCTTTCAATTTGTTCCAGGTTATTGCAACTGGCCATGGTGAGGCCCACGCACAATACACAAAAAGATGTTATAAGCCGCCTATTGTAATTTTTTCTCTGCATAACCTGCATATTTCCCTCCCGGAAAGTCTTTTAAATACTGGTTGAAATAGAACCTGGAAACCTCCGGGCCCAGATAGAAATCTGAAGCATACGCGAGATAAAAACATAGTTCTTCATTTTTGCCTGAAGTATTGTAATTGTGTTTAATATAACTGTATGCCAACTTTTTAAAATCATTCGGCGACAGTTTCTTTAAAAATGATTCCACATCTGAATAATAGCGCCCGTAATATTGGTTTGATTCATTGAAAGCTTCATCGAATACATCGTTGTTCTTATAATTCGCAATCCAGATCAGGTTTTTTGCCAGCATAAGTTTCAGGTACCGGTTTCCCGGATTATTACTGAGGCTTCTGAGGCATAAATAGATACTTCCACTGTAGTTTCCCGATTCAAAATCGGCCCGGATATTTTCCATTCTTGCAATGTAATTTATTTTGACATAATCCGCTGAATCACCCGCGAGCGGTTTTACATCTACTCCGGGCATATTGGCCAGGAGTTCCTTTATAGCAATAAAGCGTTTATCGTCATCCGGATGCGTTGAAAGTCGGTCATCATCGTCCGTAGAAGTATGATTACTGTGATACCCTGAAGCAGACTTTGCCATAACGCTGTCAATGCTAAAATCTTCAGTTTGAAAAAACTTCCGGATATCAATTTTATGGTACATAAACTGTGTGTCCTCAGGGTTGATATATTTTATGGCTTTGGCCGCTTCCCTTGCGTCGAACCCTCCGGCGCTCATCAGTTCAATACCAATGGCATCGGCTTCCATCTCAAATTCCCGGCTGTAGTGAAGCAGCACTTCCAATGAATTTTCATTATCAGATGATGAAAATTTAAAATCTTTTTTCAGGTTGGTTTCCTCATCAAAAGTCTGCTCCGCGTGTTTCTTTATAATATGCCCGAACTCATGCCCGAGCACAAAAGCTACCTGTGACCTTGAGTGCAATTTGGCCAGCAAACCTGTTGTTACAAAAACCGACCCGTTTGGAAAAGTAAAGGCGTTGCAATCGGTACTCCGCAGCGTATATATTTTATAAGCTCCCTGCAATGAAGGCCTGGTTGCCGCCAGTTGTGCGCCTATTGCGGCCAGGTACCGGCTCAACGTATCATCATATAAAACAAACCCTTGTTTTATCCTCGCCTTGATTTCAATGTCTGAAGCTTCGTAAAGCTTGGTTCTATTAGAACCGGCATGCTTTGCTGAAAAAGGTTTCGATTGCAAAATGGAAGTCAGTTCAGCAGCCCCTGCATCAGAAACCTGCAAAGGGGTGTAATCGCTATACTGTTGTGCCCAAACCTTTGGAATTGACAAAAAAACAACAGCAAACCAGAGAATGGTTTTTTTGGTGTGCATCGTGCAAAGTTATAAAAGCATTTGGCATAAGGGACTGAAAATAAAACGAAATATTTGTTTAAGATGTTAAACCCTCCGGCTTAATATTCAAAAAAGTATGCCATTTCATAAATGCTGGCAGGTTTATATCTTTTATAGCAATGTTTTTATTTCTAATATTAAAAATGCGAATTTGTTATTCCTTTACAAACTTTGTCCTGAAAACCTGCTCATTAGAGATAATCTCAAGCATATACATCCCCTTTGGAAGTGAGGAAAGATTTAACCGAACCATATTGTCATGCAGTGAGGTATTACTGACGGAAACCTGTTTCCCATCCAAATCATACACAAATATCCGGCTATTTGAAAGTTCTTTGTCGCCGGAAGAAACATTTATTAAATCATTCGCCGGGTTTGGATAAATTTTTAGACCTGCCTGCAGTAAACTGATAACAGGAACCACTGCGCTGAAACTACAATCAAAGCTGCTAACTGACTGATAAGTGTTATTACCGAGCTGGCCAAGATTATTATTTCCTGATACACAGATACTTTTCATGTCTCCATGTAATGCAAGTGTAAAGAAACCTTCTGCATAATCATTAATATCTACATAACCTTTGGCCGGGGCAATTTCTATCCAATCTTTGTCAAACCCTATCTGCTCGGGGGCATCTTCCTGGTTTGAAGAATTATCGCCCAACTGACCATAACTATCATAGCCCCAGCCATATAAACTGCTGTCTTTTTTAATACCAAAAGCATAAATAGAGCCGGCATATATTTTTTGCCAGTCAGAGTCATTGCCTATCCGGGTGACCTGGTAAAGTGTGCTCACATTACCCTGACCCAACTGCCCGTTTATATCTATACCCCAGCTATAAATTTTGCCATTTCTTTTAAGGGCCATGCAATAAGTAAGGCCTGAAGAAACGTCTGCCCAATCGGTGTCCTTACTTATTTGTTCTGGCGTTGCGGATCTGGATTGAGTATCATTGGCAAGCTGACCATAAAAATTATCTCCCCAGGCCCAGAGTGTATGATCAGACCTCAATGCATAGGTCATAGCCTGTCCGCCGGAAACTTTTAGCCATTTATGTAAACCATCAATTTTTTCAGGAACTGCCTGGTCAACAGTTGAGCCATCGCCCAACTGGCCGAAGTAGTTCCATCCCCATCCCCAAAGGCTTCCATCTTTTTTAATGGCAAATGCGGCAAGCGTGGCACAGGAAACTGATGCCCAGTCATTATCACTTCCAATCTTTTGGGGTTGCCAGCGGTCTATGCTGTCGCCAACGCCTACTGTTCCGTAACCATTATAACCCCAGCCCCAGATTGTCCCATTACGTTTGAGTGCAAAAGTTGCTGAAGACCCTGTTACCACGTCAACCCAATCGGTATCAGTTCCCACTTTGGTAAAAGCGTTTCGGTTCATAGTATCCCCCTGCCCCAACTGTCCGTATATGTTTTCACCCGATTGCCAGATCGTTCCATCTGATTTTAATGCAGCTACAAACTCTCCGCCTGCGCTTACTTTTACCCATTTCTGGGCAAACAGGACGACAGGTGAGAAAAACAGCATCAAAAATAAAAGCAGATATTGCCTGGTAATATTTTTCATTTAATTGAAAGTTAATATGATTTAAAATCAATTTTTAATAATTTTTGTCTGGTAAACTTCTTTATCTGATACTATTTCAAGGAGATATACACCTGGTTTTAATCCTGAAATATCAAGCTGATTGCTTTCTAAAGCTAACCCCGTAGTCTCAACGAGAACTTTTTTTCCATTGACGTCATATAAATTAATCCGATAATCGCCGGTTATATCATTTGCCAGGTTTATGCCAACGAAATCATGCGCCGGGTTTGGATAAACTTTTATGCCTTTAAACTGAGAACTTACATTTGGAATACCGGTATTTACATTGCAATCGAATTGATAAACACTTTGGGTGGTACCGTTTCCAAGCTGGCCGTAATCATTTTGTCCTGTCACGCATATCCTGCTGCTGTCGCCATGAATGGCAAGCGTACTGAAGCCGCGTAATGTAGAGCTTGAAATTTTATATCCTTTTGCCCCCGAAACCATTCTCCAATCTGCGGCGTTGCCTATCTTTAATGGAAAATCCTGCTGGTTTGTATTTCCGTTTCCAAGCTCCCCAAGATAGTTATCACCCCATCCCCAAAGTGTGCCGTCCTTTTTTATTCCAAAGGCAAAAAGACAGCCCGTATATATCTTTGCCCAATCCGTATCAGACAATATTTGTTTGGGTTTGCTTACAGGAGTTACATTCCCTTGTCCCAATTGGGCATCTCCATCATATCCCCAGCTCCATATTGTCCCGTTTTTCTTTAATGCAATTGTGAAATTCCATCCGGAAGACATATCTACCCAGTCTGAATCCGCATTTACCTGTAGCATTGTAGTGGAATTCTGCAATGTGCCATTTCCAAGGTCGCCATCTCCGTTAAAACCAGATGCCCAAAGGGTTCCATCCGATCTTAACGCAATAGAAAACGGGTACCCGGCGCAGATTTTTTTCCATTTATGGGCGCCGTCAATTTTTGCAGGTGTTGCCTGGTCAACCCGGTTGCTGTCGCCAAGTTCCCCATCATGGTTGAAGCCCCATCCCCAAATACTGCCGTCTTTTTTAATAGCATAAGAAGCATAGCTTGAGGCTGATATATATGTCCAATCATGATCGGTCCCAACCCGTTGCGGATAATACCGGTCTATGCTATCGCCCACTCCCAATTCTCCGTTCAGATTATTGCCCCAGGCCCAAAGGCTCCCATCTTTTTTTAAGGCCAGACAATGCGCTTCCCCTGCTTCAACATCTACCCAATCAGTATCAGTGCCCGTCTGGCTGAAACGGAGTACAAAAGATGTATCGTTGTTTCCATTGCCTAATTGCCCTTGCCTGGCACGTCCACATTCCCAGATGGTGCCATCGGAGCGTAAAGCGGCGGAAAAACGCCCTCCGGCCGCGACTTTTACCCATTTCTTTTGGGCAAATAGCAGGGTTGGGACACAAACGGATATTAAAGCAATAAAAATGAATGATTTACAAATTGCTTTCATAATATTTGCTTTTATGAAATTAATAGTACATTACAAAAGTATAAACTCTTTTTGAATCAAAAGCAGTGCCACAAATATCCATAAAAACAGTGCGTTGCCTTATTTTTGCTTTGAACCAAGCCATATCATTTTAGTTTATCCGAACAATGTTGCGTATATTTGTATAAGTATGCGGCAAAGCACACTTTGAAACATACTTGAGATCGGGGGAAATAATTTATCTGTTTGTCGCCGGGGGGCTGGGGCAATTCATTTATACTTTTTTAGACTGATGGGAATAAATTCATGGGTATGGAATATAGTTCCGGCCCGGGGTTCAAATTTAAATGATTGAAAGATGATAAGTTACGGCACAATTAATGATCCTGTTTTTACCAAACCTGCACGTTATAATTTCTTTGACAGGTTCTGGATAAAGTTCATTGCCGATGAGCGCGACCTACCCTTTATCCATCTCGTCGTCAGGCTTGTTCTTACGGTTATTCCATTGGCCATATTAATTTTTCTTCCATTGCCGCGGCTGTACTGGTGGGTTGTTGTAGGGATTTATTTTGTTTATATCCTTGTGTTTACAAGCGGGCCTTACACGTTGATGCTGCATTGCACAAGCCACCGCGCCTTGTTCAAAAACGAATACAAGGGTTTGAATAATATCATCATTTGGGTTTTAGGCCCTTTTTTTGGCCAAAGCCCGGGCACCTATTACAGCCATCACCTGGGAATGCACCATTCAGAAAATAATCTTGAAGACGATTTGAGCAGCACTATGATGTACAGGCGTGACAGCATTATTGATTTTTTAAAATATTTTGGGTCATTTTTCTTTGGCGTTATTGTATCACTTGCCAATTATCACCACATCAGGAAGCGCCTGAAAATGCGCAACAAAGTTTTAAAAGGTGAAATTTTTTACGTCCTTCTTTGCATAGCGCTCATGTTTGTAAACCTGCCGGCAGCGCTTGTAGTATTCGTTGCACCGCTCTTTTTCTCCCGCTTTATTATGATGATGGGCAACTGGGCACAGCACTCTTTTGTTGATTATGATGAACCAGGCAATTGTTATAAAAACAGCATTACCTGTACCAATACGTCTTACAACAGGTTGTGTTTTAATGATGGTTATCATATTGACCATCACCTGAAGCCAACGATGCACTACACACAGTACCCCGAACATTTTAAGGCTAATGTATCAGAATTTGCAAAGAACAAGGCGCTGGTTTTTGATGGCATCCATTACCTGCATGTCTGGTTTTATCTCATGACCAAAAACTACAATGCCCTGGCTGATCATATCGTGAACATTGATAATACATTCGCTGACCAGGCAGAGACTGTAGCGCTATTAAAAAGCAGGACGCATAAAATGACGCCCAGGGGCATTAACGCCAGGAACTATAAAGCGAAGATGGCTACCGCTTAGAGGTTAATGAACTACAAAATCATCTGAAAGAAAAAACAGTTTATAAAGGGGCTAAAACTCTTCGGCATCTTCGCCGTCTTTAAGTTTTTCCCTCTTTTTTATAAAATATTCGTAACAATCAGTTATAAACTGGTCATGAATCTCCGTACCGGTTTTGTAATTGACAAAGTCATTAAATTCTTTGAGGGTCACATTTTGGCTTTCCCTAAAATTGAGAATCGCCTTTCGGGTTAGTCTCCTCCGGAATTGTGTCAGTGATTCATTCATACCCCTCTCGTTCTTAGTTGAAGATGGCAATGCTCTGTTATGCCACACACTGTTCCCAAAACAATTGCAATTTACATATATTTCTTTCAACTGTAAGAAAAAGTATTTTTTTTTAATTTTTCATCGGAATAGGGATTTGAGCATATCCATACCTTCCAGCGATTAAGAATGGGCTTTTTGTATAAATTCTATCATTTAACAGTATATAACTATCTTTGCCTCCAGTTTACTAAACCAGGACGTGACGCCGCTTTCCATCCATATCAAAATATTCGAGCTCCCTATGCTCAACTATTTCCTGGGTTCTTTCACGTCCCTTTTTTCGGTGGTAAACCCTTTGGGAATGATGCCAGTGTTCCTGGCGCTTACTTCAGAGCACCCGGTGGAATACCGCAGGCTTATGGCGCGAAAGGCCTGTATATATGTTATTTGCATTTTGGCATTTTTTCTGTTTGCCGGTACTTATTTGATGTCTTTTTTCGGGTTCAGTCTCATTAGTCTTCGAATTGCGGGGGGCTTGATTGTCATGCGCTCCGGCTTCCATTTGCTTAATGGCACCGATAAATCTGCTAACCTCAGCGACCAGGGCAGGCAGGAAGCCATTGCCAAAGCTGATATATCACTCACGCCCCTCGCGCTTCCTCTCTTATCAGGGCCGGGAAGCATTGCCACCGTCATATCCCTCTCCACACATACAGACGGCATAGGTATTCATACATTGTTTATTTTGCTCGCAATATTGGCTATAGGGGTTATCAGCTTTATTATTCTCAGTGTTGCCCAAAAGCTTCTCCCAATACTTGGCAGGGCCGGCCTTGAAGCTGTTACCAAAATCATGGGCTTTATCGCCATGACGGTCGGGGTTCAGTTTATCATTACGGGAATTGAGCTGTTGTTCCAGGAAATGAGCGGGAGCTAATTCGATAATGTGCTGATGCGATAATATGCTGATGTGCTAATGCCTTGCGGGCGTTTCTGCAACAATCAGCAGATTACCCCGCAATCTCATTATTTTGCGCAAGCCAATTAGCACATCATCGTATTAGCACATCATTTTAAAACCCATACGCATCTTCATCAGGTTTCCTGCATATTTTGGTTACCTTTAAAAGATGTTCCTGGCCATTGGCGAGTCTTTCATAGCGGTCCCATTGTTTGGCGGTCAATGCTTTCTTCAACTCATCATCCCTCATTTTTGCGATCCTGTTTTGTTGCTTATCAAGCTGCCGGGCATTAATACCCTTTGCTTTTGACGCATCATTTACCCTTTGATAAGCTTCGAGGTTTATAGTATTTACCTTGTCGGCCTGCCCGGCATTGAGCCCGAGTTCGCAGGTCATGCTTTGGGTAAGCTCAAATGCCCGTGCTTCCGGTGAGGTGGTATCAGGAGTGGAGACAGTAGATGGAGAGGAGACAGTTGATGCGGTTTGAGAAAAACCTTTGCTGGTAAAAAACAAGAGGCTGATTATGATATATAGATATGGTTTCATTTTATATTATTCTTTTGGTTAAGTAATTAAAACAAGCAGAATAGGAAAATGTTGAAAACGGTATGGATTTTATCGCTTAAAAATCATCCTTAGGAAGGCTCGCGTAATCCATAGATATTGGGTACATGGCGTAAGTATGCCTTATATACAGGTACCATTGTTCAGACTTCAACGCTGCCTTTAACTTGTATTCCCTTACTCTTTCTACCTTTCTTACAATTTTTTCCACCATTTTGGTATCAGCCATTACCGGCGCGCTTATCTCATCGAGCGTCTGGAACCCTTCCAGGTTTATTGCTTCCACTATAATGGCCTGTTTCTCGGTAAGCCCAAGCTGGCCGGTCATGGTTTGGGTCAGGTCTGCCGCCAAGGCCTGCGGGGTACAAGCTTTACTAGTGGTTGAGGTTTTGATAGTTGAAATATCAGGGAAGCACTGAGAAAAATTTTTATTGGCAGTGCACAAAAATATTAGGGCAACTAGTAGATAGGGTTTCATTTTATTATACTTCTTTTGGTTTAGGAAAGTAGAACAACAATGAAGGAAAAAAGTTGAGAGGATTTGTGATTTGAAATGTGAAATTTACGCCTACAGATAACACTCTGCCCTTCCAAATTCTGCCATCTCACCAATGCCTCACTTTTCTTACCTTTACCATGTCTTAATATAAAACACAAACAAAAATCCAATATGATAAAATTGGTATTGACGGTAGCTATCGGTATTTCGCTTACCTCTTGCGTCACTTATCCTGCCATGCATTATTCGGTCGCGCAAAACGTACCGCTCCTCACTCAAAAAGGCGATATAAGGTTTTCCATTGCCACTGGAACCGAGATAATCGGCCTTCAGGCTGCCTACGCCTTTTCCAAATCCTGGGCAGCGATAGGAAGCTATTCTGACGGGCTTGATGAAATTGAGACGCGGGCGCTGACGATGAACAATTACACCTTTAGCGATGGCAGCAGGAGAAGCGGCGAACTGGCTATCGGCTATTTTCAAGCCATTGATGCCAAAGGAATATTTGAAATTTATGGCGGCGTTGAAAGATATTACAGGAGCTTCTCGGAAGTCTTAACCTATGGCCAATTGGTACAACCAAGCACTTTTAGTACCAATTGTACCAAACCATTTATTCAAATGGATGTTGGCTTTCATGAAACCGGGAAGCATAGTTTTGGCCTTTCTTTTAAATTTGGATTGTTAACATACGATCAGTTATCTTTTATGGTATCCGACTCAACCGGCAATCTGGTTTCTCACCCAAATTTCTATAACCCGACCCCGGCTCTGATTGTAGAACCTTGCCTGACTTACAGGCTTGGAAGGAAAAACCTGAGCTTCCAGGCACAAACAGGATTTTCATTTACCGGTTCTTCGGTAGGTAGCAACTATTATTACTCTTCGGGTTCGTCATTTTCCGAGTCTTTTTTCTTTAATGTCGGATTATCATTGAGGATAATTAAGGCGGTAGAGTATTAAGCTTTACTAATTGTATAGGGTTCCGGGTCAAGCCCGGAATAACAACATAAAGAGCCCTCAACACCCTTTCCAAAAAAATATTTTTAATCAAACGCTTGTTTTAATCAAACGTTTGTTTAATTTTGCAGCCGAAATACAGAAAAGTAAGAAGTAAAGGTGAAAAGTAAGAAGAGGAACTCAGGATTGTTCCTAAAACACCTTAACAATGGCAAAGCAGCCTTTCACTTCTTACATCTTACTTCTCACTATTTTAGGCAATGACAGACAAAAAAGAACATATCTTGCACGTAGCGGAGAAGCTGTTTTCAGAAAACGGCTTCGAGGGTACTTCCATTCGGGACATTGCCACTGCGGCAGATGTCAACGTGGCCATGATATCGTATTATTTCGGGTCTAAGGAAAAACTCTTCGAGGAAATGGTGCAAAACCGTACCGCTTATATGCGGGAAATGATCGGCCAGCTTCATAAAACCGAGACCGATCCCTGGAAAAAGGTGGAAACCCTTATTGATATTTATTGTGAAAAAATCCTTCACAATACCAGTTTTCATAAAATACTGTACCGGGAAATGTCGCTTGACGTTCGCTCTGCGCTCAATGCCACTATTTGTAATATACTTGCATTCAATGCGCTTGAGTTTTCAAAAATCATCGAAGACGGCATCGCTAAAAAAGTTTTTCGTAAGGTGGACGTTCCTCTTACCATTGCAAGCATTCTTGGCACCATCAACCAATCTACCCTATCCAAAAACCTGGTATGCAAGGTACTTGACGTTGATCCTGCTACTTACGATATGAAAAGCCCGGAACACATTAACCGGATTAAAAAGCATTTAAAACAAATGATGAAAGCGCATTTAAGCAAAGAATTACGAATTACGAATTAAAAATTACGAATTGTCGGGACTTTGCCTGAAAACCTCTCGCGAAGCCCAAATTTACTACCTTGAGCCTTAGGGTTCAAGTTTCAAATTGATAAAAAATAAACCAGAAATGAAATATCTAATAACAGCAGCCATAATGTTATTCTCAATGGTGGCATCTGCTCAAAACACTTCACAAAAAATAACGCTCGACGATGCCATAAGCAAGGGCATTGCCGAAAGTAAAACCCTAAGGCTCGACCACGGCAAAACAGACATGGCGCTGGCGAAATACAACGAAGCTACAGATAACAAACTGCCTGATGTAAAGATAGATGCGGGCTATACCTATCTTAGTGATTTGCCCGGGCATAAATACATACGGTTCGCACCGCAATTTCCTGCCATTCAGCTATATGAAAACAGTAATTACTCCACCCATGCCGGCTTTACCGAACAGGTATTTGCAGGAAACAGGGAAAGATATGCCGAACAATCTACCCAATATCTTTTGGAAGCTTCAAAACTTGATGTAGAAAAGGACAAGGAAGGTGTAACCCAGAATATTATTAATACCTATTTCACGCTTTACAAAGCCACGGAAACCGAGAGAATTATAGAGGAAAACATTGGCCAGATAAAACAGAGGCTTACCGAAGTTCAGGATGCCTATAACAGGGGTACCGCTATACAGAATGACGTATTGAGGGTGCAGCTGCAGCTCAGCAATACGCAACTTGCCCAGATAGAGGCGGTAAACAATATGAATATTGTGAATTTCGATTTCGATATTATGCTGGGACTGCCCACCACTACCCAGGTAGAACTGGATTCGGCAAGTATGTTTTCACCGGCGCTGTTAAAAAACGGGGATGAATACCAGAAAGATGCAATCGACAACCGGATGGAACTTAAAGCAGACAATGCCAGGACATCTACCGCAGAAACAGGTATTAAAATCGCCAAGAGCGGCCTGATGCCCGCAATTGGCGTGGGGGCTGATTTTTATTATTCAAATCCAAACCAAAGATATTTCCCGATTGTGGATGCCTTCGAGCCCACCTGGGATGCGGGCATCAACCTGAGATGGGACCTCACCGGCCTGTTTACCAACAAACACCAGGTAGCTGAAGCTCAGGCAACATTATCGCAAAGCCAGGTAGCTTATGATATGGAGACCGACCAGATAAAAATGGAAGTAAACTCCAGTTTTACAGCATACAATGAAAGCCTGAAAAAGATAGAAGTAGCTAAAATAGCCGTTAGCCAGGCCGAGGAAAATTATAAAACGCTTACATCCAGGTATAACAACCATGTGGCCCTGCTCAGCGACCTATTGGATGCAAACAACCTGTTGGTTCAGTCAAAAATAAATGAAACGCTTGCCAATGCAGATTCAGAACTGGCATATAAGAACTTGTTGAAGGCAACGGGAGAGTTGAAATAATCAATGATCAATAGCCAATTATCAATTACAAATCATAAATTACATATCACGATTTTCTAATTTCAAAATAACATGTCAGAAGAAACAAAACCAAAAAGATCCAGAAAATTTATATTCCCGCTTATTATGGCAGTTGTCGTAATAGTGGGCGGAATATTCGGGTACAACAAATGGCACTATGCCCAGCATCATGAATCAACAGAAGATGCGCAGTTAACGGGAAATATCAACCCTATTGCACCGCGGGTATCCGGCTTTGTAAAGGAACTAAGGGTAGATGATTACCAGAAAGTAAAAAAAGGCGATACTATGGTAATTCTTGACGACCGCGACCTGAAAATAAAGGTTGAACAAGCAGAGGCTGCCCTTGATAATGCCAAGGCAGGGCTTGGGGTAACTCAGGCAAATGTGGGCGCTTCCCAGTCGGGATTTGCCACAGCTACCGATGCCATCAAAGAGGCCCAGGTAAGGCTTGACCAGGCGCAAACTGATTTCGACAGGACAAGCGCTTTATACAATGACAAAGCGGCAACCAAAAGGGAATATGACAATGCCAAAACCGCTCTTGATGCGGCCAAAACCGACCTGGAAAGCCAGAAATCAAGATATAGCACCGTACAAAAGCAATATGAGGCTTCCAGCTCATCTACCAGGGTTTCTTCTTCAACCATTGCCCAGCGCCAGGCCGACCTTGACTATGCAAAGCTGCAACTGTCTTATGCCTATATATTGGCCCCGGTTTCAGGCACAGTATCACAAAAAAATGTGCAGCCGGGCCAGTTGGTACAGGCAGGCCAGCCATTGTTTTCCATTGTAGATACCAGTATATGGGTAGTTGCCAATTTCAAAGAAACACAGGTAGGCGATATGCGTACCGGGCAGGATGTGGAAATAGACGTGGATGCCTTCAGCGGAAAACCATTGGATGGCAAAGTGGTAGATTTCTCTGCTGCAACGGGCGCCAAATTCGCGCTTCTGCCCCCTGATAATGCAACAGGCAACTATGTCAAAATTGTGCAGCGTGTCCCGGTAAAAATAATCATTTCAGGCGGCGACAAAGATGTCATTAAAGCATTGCGCCCGGGGATGAGCGTATCGGTGAGCGTGAAAACAAAATAAAGCCAATGTGCTGATGTGGTAATATGATAATGTGCTAATTATGAGAAAACAATTCCTAATTCGTAATTCCTAATTCGTAATTAAATAAAATGGCTGAACACGGATTAAAAAAATGGGTCATCACCATAACAGTGATACTTGCCGCGCTGCTGGAGCTCATTGACAGCACAGTGGTGAACGTATCATTGCCGGACATCATGGGCAACCTCGGCGCTACCCTG